>Ga0210406_10000124_pt1 | contig 115693 bp, 110 predicted proteins | sample IncBWC30MmetaG_FD_155454 | JGI IMG/M metagenome (GOLD analysis project Ga0210406, IMG submission 155454) | Forest soil microbial communities from Barre Woods Harvard Forest LTER site, Petersham, Massachusetts, United States - Inc-BW-C-30-M | ecosystem: Environmental > Terrestrial > Soil >... | reverse complement strand
CGCGCTGTTCGATCGTGAGATGCGCAGCCGATTTGACGGAGAAATCACGCAGCGCGCGGTGGGTTTCATCAAACGGGAGGCTCGATCCGGTAAGCCGTTCTTTGCTTACATGGCCATGACCACCGGGCACATCCCGACCATTCCCAGCCCGCCGTGGCGCGGACGGACGGGGAACGGTCCGTGGGCGGACTGTCTCGCGCAACTCGACTTCTATATCGGCAGCGTGTTGGATGCGATTAAAGAGGCGGGGATCGAAAAAAACACCATCGTTGTTTTTACGGCCGACAATGGCGCCGACTGGCTGCCCGGTAATCGCGGCTGGGCCGGCCCGTGGCGTGGCAGCTACGGCACGGCGATGGAGGGCGGCCTGCGCGTGCCGTTCCTGATCAAGTGGCCGGGCAAGATTCCCGCCGGCCGCGAGAGCGATGAGATCGTGCATCTCGTCGACATTTTTCCGACGTTCGCGGCATTCGTGGGCGGCCAGGCTCCGGCCGACCGCGTGATCGACGGCGTGGACGACTCGAAGTTCTTCCGGGGCCAAGAGGAACACTCCGGGCGCGATTTCTTTCCCATTTTTGGCGGCGACGGCACGCTGCTCGGGATGAAGTGGAAGCACTGGAAGTTCGATTTGTTCGATCAGGTGAACGGCGATGACGCGCGCGTGCCGCACCCGAGGCTCATCAATTTATTAATCGATCCTTTGGAAGAAGGGCATACGGTGGCCTACGAGAACACCTGGGTGCTCGCCGAGGCTGGCCGGGAGATGCAGAAATTTCAGGAGAGTCTGCAGAAGTTTCCACCCATCCCAGCCGGTACCCCCGACCCGTATGTGCCGCCTAAGCCATAACGGCGCCGCTCCCTAGCGCGCCATCAATCGGCCGCCACAGCGAGCCTTAAGAAACCACTCAGGAAGACTTGCCGCGCGGCGAGCGCTGGGCGGGTGGAGCGCCGATTGACATAGAACATCATAAAATGTCATAGTCATAATCATAATACATCATTTGATGTAAATGATCCGCATGCATGCTCGCAGATGAATTTCTCATTGATCGGATTGAAACCTGGGCGTGCCGGCTCCCCTTGTCGCAACCCTTGGACTTCGGGCGATTCGAAATCCGGGAGCGACACCACACCGCCATGCGCATGCGTACGCGCGATGGCCGCAAGGCCGATTGTGTGACGCAGGGTCGGGGCTCACCGCTCGATGTCGTTGCCGCCGAACTCATCGCGCCGCGGCTCATCGGTAAAAGTGCCGTCGACATCCACGCGAGAAGACAGGAACTGCGCGACAGCCTGGCAGCGGTCGAATTCGACGGAGCGGTGGGGCGCGCCTGGTCGCTCGCGGAGATCTGTATGCAAGATCTGCGCGCGCAGGCCGCGGAACTGCCGCTTTGGCAACTGCTGGGCGGCGCGCGACGCTCAGCACCGGTGCAACTCATCGAGGGTTATGCACTCGTCGGCGAGAACGATGTTCGGTTCGCGCAGCGTCTTGCGAGTCGGGTGGATGAGGGTTACCGCCTCATCAAGATCGAGGCGGCGCACTATGACGACATCGATGCATTGATTCGCCGTCTGCGTGCCTTTCGCAGGCTCGCCGGCGAAGAGCCGCGCCTGGTGCTCGATTTCGCTTGGTCCTGGACCGAGCCGCAACGCTATGTCGATGCCTTGAAGCGCTTCGAGGAGTTGGGCATTGAATGGCTCGAGGATCCCTTCTCGCGATGCCAGATCGAGGACTACGTGGCGCTGCGGAAGCTGAGTCGCGTACCGATCGGATGTGGTGATGAGGCGTCGCGCGCCGCGGACATCGGCGCGCTCATCGCCGCGAACGCGCTCGATGTGGCGCGGCTCGATGCAACGACAATCGGAGGCGTGACGTCGATTCTGGAAATCACGACCGAATGCCGCAAACGTGGCGTCCGATTGTCTTTCCACGAGCATCCGGAAGTCCACGAGCATTGCGTTTTCGGTTTCTTAAGCGCGGACCATGTGGAAGTCTTTCCGGCGGACCGCCCCTTCGACCGCGTTCACGACCTGCTCGAATCCACACCCTTCCAGCGGATACGCGATGGCGTGCTCTCCGCGCCGGACGAGCCGGGAACCGGCATCCGTTTGCGCGACGGTGCGCTCGGCGACTGGGCGTGGCGGCACAGTTTGGTCGGGGCGGACTGAGGCCTTGGTTAGCCAGCCGAAGTCCGTGCTCATTACCGGTGGCGCCAGCGGCATCGGCTGGGCGACGGCGCAGGAATTCTTGCGCTCCGGCTGGCAGGTGGCCATTGGCGACATTGACTTGGTCCGGGTGCGGGCGCGCGCCGAGCGCGCGAACCTTAGCTGCGTGGAACTCGACGTGACCAGCAAGGATTCCGTCGAGCGCGCTGTCGCCGAGGTCGTCCGACGGTTCGGCCGGATCGACGCGCTCGTGAACAACGCCGGCGTACAGAAGTGGACGTCCCTGGAGGAGCTCGACTGGGCGACCTGGTGGGCGGTCCTCGAGGTGAATTTGCATGGAGTTCTACGGTGCTTGCATGAGGTGGGCAAACATATGCTCGCTAACCGTGCCGGTTCCATCGTCAACATCACCTCGATCAATGCCGAGCGGGGCGTGGCGCAGCGCGCACCCTACAGTGCCGCCAAAGCGGCGGTGACCGCGCTCACGCGTACCGCCGCCGTCGAGTGGGCTTCTCGGGGAGTGCGAGTCAACGCCATCGGGCCGGGCTATGTCGCCACCGAGCTCATCGAGGGCTTCATCAGCTCGGGCCAGCTCGATGCGCGACCGGTTCTCGAGCGCATCCCGCTCGGTCGCATGGCTGAGCCCGTGGAGATCGCGCGCGTGATCCGTTTCCTGTGCTCCGCGGAATCCTCGTACATCACCGGACAGGCGCTGTATGTGGACGGCGGTTTTCTTGCAAGTTCAAGCTTGCCCGGCGATCGATCGCCGCAAAAACCTGTGGAGGTCTCATGAGCGAACCGAGCGCCGGCGCGTTGACGGCGGACTTAAGGATCGAGCGCGTTGAATTCATTCCCCTCGTCATGCCGCTGCCAAAGACTTTTCGCGGCAGCTCCTACTACATGACCCATCGCTGCACCATCATTACACGGCTCTATACCGCCGGTGGTATCGTCGGCGAGTGTTACAACGGAGACGAGTTCGAGACACAGGGAGAAGTGCTCAAGATTCTCCGTGAGGAAATCGCGCCTCGCTTGGTAGGCCAGAGCGCGGCCTCGCCGGAGCTGTGTTGGCTGACCGCGCTGCCTCCCACTTTCAATATCTTGCGAGATCGCAAGCTGGGGCTGTCGGCGCAGGCTTGCGTCGACAGCGCCGTCTGGGATGCCTTCGGCAAGGCAGTCGGACAGCCCCTGTATCGACTCTGGGGCGGCGCCAAGGAGCATTTGCCGGTCATCGCGATCGCGGGCTACTACGAGGAAGGTAAGTCCCTGGCGGATTTCGCCCGGGAGATGCAGGTTTTGCAGGGATTGGGACTCGGCGGTTGCAAATTCAAAGTCGGAGGCCGCTCGCCGCGTGAGGATGCGGCCCGCGTGCGCGCGGCCCGCGCGGCCGTCGGCCCGGAATTCAAGATCTGCGTCGATGCGAATCAAGGTTGGGAAACGCGCGAGGCGATCGAGTTCGCGCGCTGCGTTCGCGATCTGGACATCATGTGGTTCGAGGAGCCGTGCCGTTGGTATAACGACCGGCGGGCCATGGCCGACGTGCGCAACATCGGCGGCATTCCGGTTACCGCGGGGCAGAGCGAAATGTCGCGAGCCGGATGCCGCGATCTCATGCTCGAGGGGGCGATCGATTTCTGCAATTTCGACGCGAGCTGGGGTGGCGGACCCTCGGAGTGGCGGCGCGTCGCGGGTATGGCGGCGGCTTTCGGGGTGACCATGGCGCATCACGAAGAGCCGCAGATTTCGGCGCATCTGCTCGCCGCCATTCCGCACAGCGCCTGTCTGGAGGTGTTCCACCCGGATCGCGATCCCCTGTTCTACGTTTTGGTCGCGAACCGTAATCCCTTCGAGAAAGGTTCTTACAAGGTCCCCGAGGGACCGGGCTGGGGCCTCGTTCTCGATGAAGCCGTGATCGGCAAGACCCGTGTCGGTTGAATCGCCGTTAACGAGGAGAACCGCATGCAACAGGTGGCGGCAGGACTGAACGCGGGAGCGCCGTTGGCTCGCGATCTGACCGAGCGGCTCTTCGAGCAGATGCTTCGCATCCGGGCGTTTGAAGATAAGGTGCACGAGGCCTTTCAGAAAGGGCTGGTATTTGGCACGACGCACTTATGCCAGGGGCAGGAAGCCGTATCGGCCGGCGCGATCGAAGCGTTGCGCGCCGATGACTCACTGACTTACACCTATCGCGGGCACGGCCAAATCGTGGCGCGCGGCATGGATCTGACCGCCGCGTTCGCAGAAATTTTTGGCCGCGCCAGCGGCTGTAGCCGCGGTCTCGGCGGATCGATGCATCTGGCGGACGTCGCTTTGGGTCTGCTCGGTTCCTTTGCGATCGTTGGCGCGGGGCTCCCCGTGGCGGTGGGTGCCGCGATCTCGGCGCAATTGGCGGGTCGCGGTCAGGTGGCGATGACTTTTTTCGGCGACGGCTCGACCAACATCGGCGCTTTCCACGAATCGATGAATCTCGCGGCGGTCTGGAAGTTACCGCTCATTTTCGTGTGCGAAAACAATCTGTATGGCGAATATTCGCCCATTCTCTCGACGACGCCCTTCGAAGACCTCGTGCGTCGCGCCGCGGCTTACGACATGAGGGCCGAAATGATCGACGGCAACGATGTGCTCGGCGTCTACCGCGCCGGTTTGCGCGCGACCGAACGTGCCCGCGCCGGAGACGGGCCCTCATTCATCGAGTGCAAGACCTATCGCTATCGGGGTCACTCCCGCAGTGACCCGGCGAAGTATCGGCCGGAGGGGGAGTTGGACCGCTGGATGCAGAAAGATCCCATCGCGAGGTGCGAGGCACTGCTGCGGACCGAATACGGGGCGAGTAGCGCTGAGCTTCAGAACATCAAAGATCGCTCGACGAGCGCCATTGAAAAGGCGTTCGAGCAAGCGGTCGCCGGCCCCTGGCCGTTGGTGCGCGACTTATACGCCGAATCATTGAGCGGAACCTGACGATGCTCGATACGCCAACTGAAATGACCTATCGGGAAGCGATTGTCGCCGGCCAACGCGACGCCATGGCCGCCGACGAGCGGGTGATTCTGATGGGCGAGGACATTGGCGTGGCGGGCGGTCCTTTCAAGACAACCGAGGGCCTGCAGCAGCGATTCGGTCCGCGGCGCGTGCGCGATACGCCAATTTCCGAACAAGCCTTCGTCGGGGCCGCGATGGGCATGGCGCTCACCGGCTACAGACCGATCGTCGAGCTCATGTTCTCCGACTTCATGGCGGTTTGTTACGACCAGATCGTGAACAACCTGGCCAAGCACCGCTTCATGCAAGGCGGCACCATCGAGGTGCCGGTTCTCATACGGGCAATTGGTGGCGGTGGGACACGCTTTGGCGCGCAGCATTCGCAGAGCGGTGAAGGGTGGTTGCTTCCCGTGCCTGGCCTGTACGTGTGGGCGGCCGCCTCGCCACATGAGGCCTACAACATGATTCGCGCCGCGGTACGCAACCCGAATCCCGTGATCGTCATCGAACACAAACTGCTCTTTAGCAGAAAAGGCGTCGTGACCTTGGATCAGCGCGACCTACCGGTCATTGACGGGCCCAAATGCTTGCGAGAAGGCAGCGACGTGACGATCGTGGCATCGCTGGGGATGGTCGAACGGATTCAGGCGGCGGGCGAAAACCTGGCCACCGCCGGCATCTCGGCGGAGCTGTTCGACTTGCGAGTCATCCGGCCGATGTCTCTCGCGCCCATCATGGCCAGCGTCCGCAAGACCGGCCGCTTGCTGATCGTCGAGGAGAATCACAGCTGCGGCGGGTGGGGCGGCGAGGTGGTCGCGACCGTGACGCGCGAAGCGTTTGACTATCTCGACGCTCCTCCGGAGCGCCTCACGCTGCCTGACTGGCCGATGCCGTACAGTCCCGCGCTCGAGGATGCCGCCATTCCGAGTGTTGAGCGGATCTGCGCGCTCGTTCACGACATGCTGGGCGAACAGGGTCGCTGAGGTGGCGACAATCGACATTGTCATGCCGGCACTGTCGCCCACGATGACCGAGGGTAGGTTGTCGCGCTGGTTGAAGCGCGAGGGCGATGAGGTCAAAAAAGGGGAAGCCATCGCGGAAGTCGAAACCGACAAGACGGTGTTGGAAGTTGAAGCCCTGTACAGCGGACGCCTGACGAAGATCCTCGTGGGCGCGGGCACGGAAGCGGTGCCCGTCAATCAGCCCATCGCGCTGTTGACAGCGATCAGCGGTCCGCGCGAGAGCACGCCACCGGCCATTCCCAACTCGAGCGCGGAGGAAGCGGGGGTTTCACCGCGACCACTTACCCCGATGCCGAATGATTCCCGTCCGCTCGCCAGCCCACGCGCGCGGCGGATGATCGCTGAACTCGGCCTGCAGGCAACCAACGTGCAAGGTTCAGGCCCCGGTGGCCGCATCGTCGCGGCCGATGTGGAGCGCGCCGTCGCGCGACGATATCGCGCCGTCGAACCGGCGGAGAACCCTGGGAGCCAAGCGCTTGCCGCCGGCGCTCCGGATGCGCGAGCGGCGAGCCTGCCCCATTCACTCGCCCGCAAATCCCTCGCGAGGCGTCTGGTCGAGGCGAAGCAGCAGATCCCGCACTTCTACGTCACGATGGATTATGCCGTTGATGAGTTACTCGCGGTCCGCGCCCGCTTCAACGAGCTCCTGGCGACGGACGCGCGGCTCTCGCTGAATGATTTCATGATCCGCGCCTGCGCGCTGACATTGCGCGACGTGCCGGCGATCAACGTCATGTGGAGCGACGAGGCGATGTGCTCGATGGACACGATCGACATCGCGATCGCGGTGGCCACACCGGATGGGCTCATTACCCCGGTCATTCGCAACACGGACACCAAGAGTTTGTTGCACATTTCGCGCGAGGCACGGGAGCTCGCGCGGCGTGCCCGCGCCAGGCGGCTACAGCCGCGCGAGTACCAGGGTGGGGGCTTCACGATCTCGAACCTGGGAATGTTCGGGGTGAGAGAATTCTCCGCCATCATCAATCCACCGCAGTCCGCTATTCTGGCCGTGGGAGCGGCAGAGCCTCGGCCGGCGATCGTCAGCAATTCGCTCGCCGTCGCGACGATGATGACCTGCACACTGTCCTGCGATCACCGTGTGATTGACGGAGCGACCGCCGCAAAATTTCTTGGATCGCTTCGGGCCCACCTCAGCGCACCGCTCAGCGATTTCAACCATTGATCCGCACGCTGTGGCGCACTATGAAGCCAAGATGCTAGGCGCCGGACACTATCTCGTCGCCAAAACCGACGAGGGTGCAATCGAGTCGGTATGACCAAGCGCCAGTGCGTTCCCATCTGGATCATGGGTCTGACCAATCTGTCCTATGGCCTGTATGGTGGAGTCGTCGCCTTCGCCGTTCCACAGCTTCTGGGCGACCGGCATATCCCGGCGGCGGCAATCGCCGGCCTCACCGCCGTCACCACTTCCCCGGGTTTCTGGGCCTTCTTCCTCAGCCCCGTCCTGGACATCCGCTTCAGCCGCCGTTGGTATGCGGTGGCCCTCGCCGTCGTCGCGGCGCTGACGCTGGTGGTGGCATTCCTGAATCTTGAGAACCTCGCATTGCTCGAGACCGTGCTCACGGTGGGCTTCTGCGCCGCCTACCTCTACCAAAGCGCCCTCGGCGGCTGGCTCTCCACCATCACCAGCGGGGAGGAAGAAAAGTCTCTCAGTCTGTGGGTCACCATCGGCAACGTCGGCGGTTTCGGCATCATGGCCGTTTGCTGCAATCAGCTGGCGCGCCATCTGCCGCCGCCGGCGGTTGCGCTGGTTCTGGGGGTGTCCATTCTTCTGCCGACACTCGCCTTTCCGTTCATGCAGGCACCCGGCCCCGACCGTCGCCTCGCCCAAGAGTCCTTCGCGAAATTCTTTGGCGATCTGGTCGCCCTGGTGAAGCGGCGTGAAGTGCTGGTCGCCGTCGTGCTCTTCGCCGCGCCAGCCGCCACCTTTTCGCTCACCAACTTCCTCGGCGCCCGCGGCGATGACTTCCACGCCTCACCCGGATTCGTCGGCCTCGTCGGAGGGGTGGGCGTATTCGCTGGGGGCATTGTCGGCTGCCTGTCGTTTCCGGCCTTAAGCGGTCTGATGCCGCTGCGCCCCTTCTACCTCAGCATCGGCTTCGTCGGCGCGCTGAGTACCCTCGGCCTCATGCTACTGCCCCACACGCCGGCCTCCTACGCCACGATCCTGATCGCCGAGAACCTGTTTCAGTCATTGGCTATCACCGTCAGCATCGCGATCGTCTTTGAAACCATCGGGCGCGATAATCCCCTCGCGTCCACCACCTTCTGCTTCATCACCTCGGCGTACGGATTGCCGATTTCCTACATGCTCTACGTCGACGCGTTTGGCTTCGGGCGCGGTGGCATCGGCGGCAGTCTGGCGATCGACGCCCTCGTCGGCATCCTGGCGAGCGCATTGCTCGGAATCATGCTGATCTGGCTGTCGCGCAAAGCGAAGCCGCTGACGGCCTGAACCATAGCGCCACGCTCTGTTGTCGTGGCTGTCGCCGAGCGTCGGTGTTGGAGGCGCGTTATTGCATTATCATATGGCACTGACGGTTCAGCGGAAAACAAGTGTGAAGAAGCTCAAGGCGCGCGGATTGCATGAACTGGTGATTGACGAAATCGGCACGCGAGTTCTGTCGGGAGAGTTCGTGCCTGGCTCGCCATTGCCGGCGGAGATGGCGTTATGCGAAAGCTTGGGAGTGAGCCGCACGGCCTTAAGAGAGGCCTTAAGGGTGCTCGCCTCCAAAGGACTGGTTGAGCCTAGACGCAAAATCGGCACCGTCGTGCGCCCAATGACGGATTGGAATTTTCTGGATGCGGATGTGTTGTCGTGGCGACTGGACGGCCGCGATCCTGAACGGGTCATCGACGAGCTTTACGAGCTACGCCTCTTGATCGAGCCCATGGCCGCGTCCCTCGCTGCCCGACATGCCACCAAGGCAGATTTGCAAATTTTACGGGCGGCGTACAAGGAGATGCGGGAGGCGGGCGATGACGGGGAGCGGATCGCGGCACCGGATCTTAAGTTCCATCAAGCCATCATTGCGGCCTCGGGCAATCGGCTGTTTTCATCGCTGGCAAAAGTTGTCCGCGCCGCGCTCGCCGTCAATTTTGAGCTGGTGCGCGAGGCGCCGAGCGGCCACCCAAGCTCCATGCCGGCGCACAAGAAGGTGCTCGATGCGATCGCGGCTCAGAGCCCCGCGGCCGCCAAGTTGGCGATGCAAAAGTTGATCGAGCACTCGCAACAAGAGGCGAAGATCGCGGGTAGGCGCGTCACTCGCCGCCCCGCCGACGCGCGCGCCACGCGGAGGCGAGGATAACGGGTGCGAGCGAGCTCGGAGCGCGATCGCCAGGTGCCGTCAGGGGTCGGGTGTACCCCACGATGCGACATACTGGCGTTGTGTCCCGAGTCCCCCAATCCCCAGCTCCACGACATCACCTGAACGAAGGTAGATTGGCTCCGGCTTTTGACCCATGCCAACGCCGGGTGGTGTGCCGGTTGTGATGAGATCGCCCGGATACAAAGTCATAAAGCACGATAGATAACTGACCAAGGATCGAACCGAAAAAATCATTGTGCGCGTATTGCCAGTCTGTCGGCGTACCCCATTGACGTCGAGCCACAAATCCAGGGTCTGCGGATCTTTGATCTCGTCCGCCGTCACGAGATAAGGTCCGACGGGCCCGAATGTGTCACAGCCCTTGCCCTTGTCCCAGGTTCCGCCGCGCGCCAACTGATACTCGCGCTCCGACACGTCATTGATGACGCAATAGCCGGCCACGTGGTCGAGCGCGTGACTTTCGGAAACGTAGGAAGCGGTCGTGCCTATCACGACGCCGAGCTCAACTTCCCAATCGGTCTTGATGGAATTCCGAGGCAACTTGATATCGTCATTCGGGCCAATGATGCAGCTCGTGGCTTTGCTGAAAACGACGGGCTCGATCGGCAAAGCCTGTCCGACTTCGGCCGCATGATCACGGTAGTTCAGTCCCACCGCCAGGAACTTCCCGACATGGGGTACCGGGCAGCCCAATCGGGTCGCTTGCTTCACGAGCGGGAATCGATCAAAACCCCGCGCGGCTTGCTCACGCAACTTAGTTAGCGGCCAAGGCGCGAGGCGACTGTCGGGAATGAGTTGCGACAAATCTCTGATTTGCCCCGCGGCATCCAGAATACCCGGCTTTTCTTGCCCGGCTTGTCCAAAACGGAGCAATTTCATGCGGTAAAACCTCGCGAATTGCCGGCTCTCGGCGTTTATGTATTATGATATACGTATTAGCCGAAAAATCGCTAGGTAGCATCGAACTTGACATCCAAGCCAAGAAAGTTGAGGTCGCAGGCGTGGTTCGGCGGCGCGACTCGGGAATCGTTCGTGCATCGAGCCTGGATGCGCGGCTTCCCGCGCGATGTCATGGACGGCCGGCCGGTCATCGGCATCTGCAACACCTATTCTGAGCTGACCCCGTGTAATTCCCATTTGCGCGGGCTCGCCGATTGCGTCAAGCGCGGCGTATGGGAGACGGGAGGCTTCCCGTTGGAATTTCCGGTGATGTCCTTGGGCGAGTCCAATCTTCGTCCGACAGCGATGCTGTATCGGAATCTTGCCAGCATGGACGTTGAGGAATCCATTCGCGGCAATCCCATCGACGGCGTCGTGCTCCTCGTTGGTTGCGACAAGACCACGCCCGCCCTGCTGATGGGTGCCGCCAGTTGCGATCTGCCCACGATTGCGGTCTCGGGCGGACCCATGCTTCGAGGAACGTTTCGCGGCTCGAACATCGGCTCTGGTACCGACTTGTGGCGGTTTAGCGAGGAGGTAAAAGCGGGTCGAATGAGCGCGCAGGAGTTCTCGGCCGTGGAAGCGGGCATGAACCGCTCACCGGGTAGTTGCAATACCATGGGCACGGCGTCGACGATGGCTTGCATGGTAGAGGCGCTGGGCGCCGGGTTGCCCGGCAATTCCGCCATTCCCGCGGTGGATTCGCGCCGCTCGGTGCTGGCGCACATGGCCGGCCGGCGCATCGTCGAGCTGGTGCGCGAAGACCTCCCGCTGTCGAAAATTCTGACGCGCGAGGCGTTCGAGAACGCCATCAGAGTCAACGCGGCTGTGGGGGGCTCGACCAACGCGGTCATCCATCTCATTGCGATCGCGGGTCGCCTCGGCGTGCCGCTGAGCCTGGACGACTGGGATCGGCTGGGGCGCGGCATACCGACCATCTTGGACCTCATGCCTTCGGGGCGATTCTTGATGGAGGATTTTGCGTACGCGGGCGGCCTACAACCCATCATTCGCCAGCTGGGCGAGGCTCAGGCGCTCGCTCGCGACGCGCTGACGGTGAATGGCAAGACAATCTGGGAGAACGCATCGAGCGCGGAGGTCTACAACGCTGAGGTGATCAGAACGTTCGATAACCCGCTCGTCGCGAGCGGCGGCATTGCGGTCTTGAAAGGAAATCTTGCTCCCGATGGCGCGGTGATCAAAACCTCGGCGGCTTCCGCCGCGCTCATGAGGCATACCGGACGCGCCGTTGTGTTCGAGACGATCGAGGACTTCCAAGCTCGCATTGATGACCCCGGACTCGACATCGACGAGACCAGCGTCATGGTGCTCAAGAATTGCGGTCCGCGCGGCTATCCGGGCATGGCTGAGGTCGGCAATATGAGCCTGCCGAAGAAGCTGTTGGCGCGCGGTATCTCCGACATGGTGCGGATCTCCGACGCGCGGATGAGCGGCACGGCGTATGGAACGGTGGTGCTGCATGTAGCGCCCGAAGCCGCCGTTGGCGGACCCTTGGCCTTGGTTCGCGGTGGCGATCTCATTACGCTCGACGTCGACTCACGCAGCCTGGTGCTGAACGTGGACGAAGGCGAGCTCGCGCGACGGCGCGCGGCATGGAGAGGACCCGACTCTACAGCGATGCCCGGTTATCAGACACTTCACGTGCAACACACATTGCAGGCGGACCGGGGATGTGATTTGGATTTTCTGGTCGGTCGGCGCCGGGCGGGCATTCCCCGCGAATCTCACTGACGAGCGCATTGGGTAAAACATGGTTCGAGAGCGCAGACGCCTGCGACCGCGGAGCGCGCTGGATGGACTCAAATCCGCTCCGCATGGTGCATCGCCACAGTGGCATATCAGCTCGAGACTACCAATTTGCCCGGCGTTTCGCGGGATGGAACAAGCCGCTATTCCTCAGGGTTGCAAAAAAATAGCAGCTGATGCGAGTATGCCTTACTTTGATTGTTTTTGATGTATATCAATGACGGGATTCTAAACTAAATCATTCGGACGAAGGGGTGCAGGGGCCATGACGAGAAAATCAATTGTTGTCGGCATCATTGCCGGCCTGTGCGCTGGTTCGAGCATGGCTGCCGATAACTCGTCCGAGCCTTCCGACACCCTGACAACCATCATCGTCACGGCGCAAAAGCGCAATGAGGATATTGACAAGGTGTCGGAGTTTGTCACGGCGATCAGCCGCGATGAACTGGTAGATCGAAACATCACCAGTTTCCGAGAAGTTGTTTTCTTGGACCCGAGCCTGAACTTCACGCAGACCAATGGCGCCGAAGAAGCCTACGCCATCCGCGGTATCGGCACGTTCGATGCCACCTCCTTCGGTTTGCAGGAGAGCGTCGCATCCGTGTACGACGGCGTTCCGGTATTCAAGCAGAATGTGATGCGCCAAGACTTCTCGGACATCGCCCGCGTTGAGATATTGGAGGGTCCGCAGGGACTTCTCTTCGGGACGAACGCATCCGCCGGCCTGGTGCAGGTCATCACCCAAAAGCCAAAGCTTGGAGAATTCGGTCAAGAGGCCCACATTTCATACGGCCACGCCAGCGTCTATAACACCGAAGTGGCCGAGGGAGCGGTGAACATCCCAGTCGGAGAGACCATGGCCATTCGCGCGAATATTTTTTACAACGACCAGTCTGGCGATGTCTTAAACGTATTCAACGGCGCTCATCTTAACGGTACACATGACATCGGGGGTAAGTTCAAATTTCTGTGGAATCCGAGCGATAGGTTGAGTATCTATCTTACGACGGATCTCGCCACCCAGCACCGACCCACCGAGGTTACCGTTCCGTACGTCGCGCAACCCGGTACGCTGCTCACCTATTATCAGTCGTACGGGATCACTCCTGGTCTTAATAACCGCGAGACGGTGCTCGATGGGCCAATCCTCGGGAAGAATGTTTTGGGCGGAGCCATGCTCGAAGCCGACTATCGTTTCGACTCGGCAACGCTGACCTCAATCAGCGGGTACCGGTACTGGTCAACGGATGAAAACTTAGATACTGATGGAACGGGCAAGCCCCTGTTCAACATCAACACCGGTCACGATCACAATCGCCAGTATAGTGAGGAATTGAGGCTGACGTCTCAAGGGTCTCGATTCTTCGATTACGTCGTCGGCCTGTATTGGAATAAGGTGCAGGATCGACCCACTGATCGCGTCAACATTTTCAGCGTGTTCGACTTCACTATCGTGGCGCCGAACGATCTCAATGCTTATGCGGCTTTCGGCCAGGGCACATTGCATCTGTCCCCCAATTGGCGGTTAATCCTCGGCGCTCGCGAAACCTACGACCACAATGTACTGAATTATAGTTTGCCGAGCGTCGGCGTGGTGCCATCGGCAGTTGCCGGCTTCCCGTCAATTTCATTGGTCTCCACCGAAAATCACCCCGACCTCATGTATAAGGTTGGCACCGAGTATGACTTCGGCCCCAAGACCATGGCTTATGCGACGTTCACGAAGGGCTACAAGAGCCCTGGCTTCAATACACAGGCGCTGCAGCCAAACCAAGACCCAGCCGTGGGCGCGGAGACCCCTTACGCCTACGAGATAGGCTTAAAGACAACGGCCGTACCGCGAACGCGCCTCAATTTTGCCGTATTCGACACGGAGTTCGAGCACTATCAAGCGTCGGTCAATGTTTTGGTAAACCCGGTGATTGGATATCAATCCATCATTGAAAACGCCGGCAAGCTCTCAACGCGCGGTTTCGAGTTTCAGTTCGCCAGCAATCCCATCACCTACTTCAATATAGCCGGCGGATTGACACACCAAGTCGCAAAGTACGTCGATCTTCCCAATCAGAGCTGCTATGTGCTGCAGACCGTTGGTTGCGTCAATGGCAACGCGGATGCCTCCGGACACGACCTCAGTAACGCGCCGCGATGGATAGGCACTTTTGAGACTAACTATACGCGTCCGATTGCCGCGGGAGTCAATGGTTTGATCAGCGCCAATTACTACTGGCGCAGCAAGACCAATTTCTCGCCGTTGGGAGACCCGCGCGAGGAAATATTCTCGTATGGCCTACTCGGCGCGAGTGTGGGCGTGCGGGCTCCCTCGGGGAAATGGGCGGTGACCCTCTGGGGCAAGAATCTCCTCAACAAGGCATTTGTCACTTCTATCAATGGCATAGGCAATTTACTCGATGCGACGGCGCTGCAAATGTATAGGAGCCCGGAAAGCTATCGCGAGGGGGGCATCTCGCTCGACGTCTCTTTCTAATGAAAGCCGTCGGGTATACCTCATGGCAATGTAGGGTTTTGCGCGCTGGGCACGCGGCAACGCGCGCCCTTGCCCTGATTCATCACTGAAAGTCTAATTCTTCCCCACGCACCCAGGCGATATCCGGCACTGATAGATAGCCTCATGCATTGCAATCATGGCGCGGCGGCAATGCCGAGCTGACTATGGCCCATCACTAGGATATTGAAGGACCTACCAACGGCGTCGCGCGCGTGAATCAGGCTTTTGATGAGCGACAGACTAGAAGGCAAGGTGGTGTTCATTACCGGCGCGGCGCGCGGACAGGGTAGGGAGCACGTGCTTCGAATGGCACAAGAGGGCGCCGCGGTGGTGGCCGTCGACATTCAGAATCCGGCGGATCCATCCACTGATTTCGCACAAACGGTCGCCGAGGCAACCCATCGGGGTTATCGGATTCTGGCCCGCGAGTGTGACGTACGAAATGGCGATGAACTCACTCGCGCCGCCCAAGAAGGATTCGAATTGTTCGGGCGGATTGACACCTTGGTCGCAAACGCCGCCGTTCTCGCCCAGCCCCATCCTCTGCTCGATGTTTCCATGGATACCTTTCGTCAGACGATGGATGTGAATGTATACGGCGTGTGGCATAGCTGCCGTGCGGTGATTCCCTTCATATTGAAGGGTGCGCGCGGCGGATCGATCATTATCACGAACTCGGTTCTCGGATTGAAAGCTGCCCTGATGGCGTTCGAATACACTGTTTCGAAACACGCGTTGGTGGGTATGATGAAGGCGATGGCCTTGGAGCTTGCCCCCCATTCCATTCGCGTTAACTCAATTCATCCGACGACCGTCGACACGCCCATGCTTCAGTCGCTGCGGCCGGCAAAGCTTTCGGCGCGCGAGCATGCCGCGACATTGCTTAGCTTTAACGCGCTGCCAGTTCCCTGGGTGGAAGCGGCTGACGTCAGTAGCGCTGCAATCTTTCTCGCCAGTGACGAGTCTCGCTATGTCACCGGAGCCACGCTTCCCGTTGATGCCGGAGCTCTATTGAAGTGACGAAAGCCGCGGCCATTCGAGTGCTGGCGTCGGGGCTGTCATTTCTCGAGGGTCCTCGCTGGCACGGAGGAAAACTATACGCATCTGACTTCTTCACGGGCCGCGTATTTGAATTTGATACCAACGGGAAGATGCGCCAGGTGTGCCAGGTTCCCGGTCACGCCTCCGGCCTCGGTTTTGTCGATGAATCGTTGCTGGTCGTGTCGGCAATTGATCGCAAACTTCTTCGCTGCGATCAGGGCATCCTCAAGGAAGTGGTCGATCTCAGTCTTTTGCTGCCGGGGTATGCAAACGACATGCTCGTCGACTCAACGGGAAGCGCATACATTGGCAACTTTGGGTGGGATACCGATGCCAGCTCTCAAATTCAGCCGACCTGTGTCGTCAAGGTTGATTCGGTTGGAAACGGCGCGATCGTTGCGGATGGCCTGGTGTTCCCCAATGGAATGGTCAGTCTGGACAGAGAGCGTACCTTGCTGATCGCGGAAACCTTCGCCGCCCGGATTTCTGCTTTCAGGCGCATAGCCGATGGGTCGCTGCGCGATCGGCGCGTATGGGCGGATTTCGGGGGTGGTCCCTTTGAGACGATTCCGCGCGCGTTGGAGTGCGGCCGGCCCCTGCCGGACGGGATGACAGTCGATGCAACAGGCGCGGTTTGGATTGGTGATGCCGCGGGGCGCGGCGCATTACGAGTGATGGAAGGAGGGAAGATATTGCAGCGTATCGACACGAGCCCCCTGTCCGTATTCGCCGTAGCATTGGGCGGACCGGAAGGTAGAACGCTCTTCATGTGCGCCGGCGCGCCGCTCTTGAGCATCGATCCTAGCAAGGACTTCCGCAGTTGCCTGCTGGCGTGCGAAGTCGATGTGCCGGCGGCGCCTTCCGGGAATCCCTGATGATGCCGCGTCAGCGCGCGGTATAGCCACCATCGACCACGAAACTTGCGCCGGTTGTGAAAGATGCTCGGTCAGAACAAAGAAAAAGGATCATTTCAGCGATTTCCTCAGGCCGCGCAAGCCGACCCATCGGTACTTGGCCCATCAGTTCAGGACCGCGTCGGTGCATTGCGTCTTTCATCATCGTGGTATCGGTGAAACCCGGACAAATGGCGTTGACTCGAACCCCAGCTTGAGCGTAATCCATCGCCGCTACTTTCGTGAGCCCGATCACGCCGTGCTTTGTTGCCGCGTATGCCGCGGATGTCCAGAAGCCGACGAGTCCCACAATCGACGAAATGTTGACGACGGATCCATTACGCTGCTTTGACATTTGGGCAAGCTCGAATTTCATGCAACGCCAGACGCCGGTCAAGTTCGTCGAAATAATAGCGTTCCAAGATTCCTCGGAAACATCCTGCATCAATTGCCCGGCACAGCCTGCGTGATGGGACGTGATGCCGGCGTTGTTCACGGCACAGTCCAGACGCCCATACTCGGAGACCGTCGCCGCCACCATCGATTCAACCTCGTTGGCCAGCAATACATCCCCAGAAAGCGCCACCGCCTTGGCTCCATTCGCTTGCGCCAGCTCAACAGTTCGTCTGGCGGATTCGGCGTTCTTATCGGAAATGGCGAGCAATGCGCCCTCGCGGGCCATGAGCAGTGCCGCGGCGCGACCAATCCCACCGCCGCCGCCTGTAACGAGGACGGATTTTCCTTCCATCGACCCAGACATAGCGCCCCTCTGCAGTTGGCTCCGCCGCGTCAATGCGCGCCGCGGCGAGCGATGCGATCGCGGGAACAGCGGCCCACGGATTCGCGCAAGAGCAACGCCCCGCGTATATACTCCTGTACTCTTATCATAATACAATTGAATCGTAATTCAAAAACGCGCGCGTCGAGCCGGGTACTGACGTGAAGCGAGTGTGTGAGTTACAGCGGCAATGAGTCGTCGCGCGAGTTCGATACGGAGATAGACAATGCTGATCGGCGTGTGGCACATGTCCTGGAGCGTTTCTAATCTGGAGCGATCAATCGCGTTTTACACTCGTCTCGGATTTGAGGTGGTGCATCTTCAAGAGCAACAAAATGAATACACCGAGAGGCTCGTCGGGCTAAAGAATGCCGGAATAAAAGTTGCCATGATGAAACTGGCCGGCGTGGCGCCAGGTTTGTCCGGGCACGTCATTGAACTCGTTCAGTACTTTAGTCCCAAGGGCACGCTGCTCAGCGCTCGCCCATGTGACATTCCCTCGGCTCATCTTGCGTTGATTACGGATGATGCAAATGGTCACTTCGCTCGCCTCAGCGCTGAGGGCGTCACTTTTGTATCGCCCCCCGTGGCGATTACAGCAGGGCTCAATCAAGGCGGATTCACCTGCTATCTCCATGACCCAGACGGCTTTGTCCTAGAGCTCATGCAGCCGCCCCCATGGAGGTTAGGGGGACGGGCTTGACAGCCACAATGCGTAAGTCTAGCCTTACGTGTTAGTGGTGACTTACGCGAACAACGCCTGGACGACACTGGCCGACCCGACTCGGCGGACTGTTTTCGAGCGAATCGCCAAACGCCCGTGCTCGGTCAGCGAGTTGGCTCGTGACCTGCCGGTCAGCCGGCCAGCGGTCTCGCAGCACCTGAAAGTCCTCAAACACGCCGGGCTCGTGATTGATACGCGAGCAGGCAAGCAACATATCTATCGGATTGATCCCGCCGGACTAGCCGCTTATCGCGCGGAACTCGACCGGTTTTGGACCAAGACGCTTGCGGCCTACAAGAACACCGTCGAGAAACCATCAGAGGAGAAGCAATGAACTCGCAGCCAAAGGAAACTCCGGTCAAGCAATCCATCGTCGTCGAGGCATCCATCGAGCGCGCATTCGAGGTATTCACCAAGAAGTTCGGCGGCTTCAAACCCGCCGAGCACAACATCCTCGCCGTGGCGATCGCTGAGACGGTGTTCGAGCCTCGGGTTGGTGGCTACCTTTATGACCGCGGCGTCGACGGCAGCGAATGCCGGTGGGCGCGCGTCCTCGCCTACGAACCTCCGCACCGAGTGCTTCTGAGCTGGAACATCAGCCCGCGATGGCAGATCGAAACCGATCCGGACAGGGCCAGTGAGTGGGAGGTCCGCTTTACCGCCGAGACGGCGCAGCGCACTCGTGTCGAAATCGAGCACCGAAAGTTGAAGCGCCACGGCGAAGGCTGGGAGGGCGTGCGGGATGGTGTTGCGGGCGACCAAGGCTGGCCGCTGTACCTGCGGCGATACGCCGACCTCCTGGCGCAGCACTCTTGATGATCGCGAGTCGCGTGGCGGCCGACTAAGGGTCGCGCTCAAGGCTCTCGGTAAACCGCATATTCTGAGGATGCGCGGCTCGCAGGCAATCGACCTTTACCGATTGGGCCCACTCTTATATGTCGTGTGCGGCCGGCCGCATCTGCCTCGACATACATGCATGGCGCCTGCATTCCGATCGACGGTCTCAATAGCGTCGTTATCCCCAATACGCGCCGATGCTGAGTGCGACAGGAGTATGAGCATGCGTCTTTATTCGACGGTCCTACTGGCGCTTCTTTGTGTTCCCTCGTTTCTGATCGCGCGATCTCAGGCGGCGGGACCGCCCGGTTTTGTGGCGTGCGCCCAGCCCGGAGTCCGAGAGCCGGTGTGGTGCGGCAGCGTATCGGTTCCTGAGAATCGGTCAAATCATTCCGGGCGAGAAATCGCATTGGCGGTAGTCATCCTGCCTGCCCGGGGGCCTGTGCACGCTCCCGACCCGGTGTTCTGGATAGAAGGTGGCCCCGGCGGATCGGCAATCGACGATCTTACGTGGTGGCAAGATTCGCCGCTGCGATCGCAGCGAGATATTGTTTATGTCGACTTGCGTGGCACGAAGCGATCCCATCCTCTCAATTGCGACCTGTACGGTCGCGACCGTCCGGGACTTCAACACTATCTTGGGCCCGAAATGTTCCCGGCGGAGGACGCGCTGCGCTGCGCGCGAGCCTTCGCCGACGTGGTCGATCTTCGAACCTACACGACTTCAACAATGGCGGATGATCTCGATGATGTGCGCGCGGTGCTCGGCTACGATCGAGTTAACATCGTGGGTCTCTCGGCAGGGACGCGAACCGCGCTAGTCTATTTACGGCGTCACCCCGCGCATGTTCGTTCGCTGGTGCTAAATGGGGTCGACGCGCCCTATCATTTCGCGCCGAGCGGATTCGCGAAATACGCCCAGCACGCGCTGGAAGAACTGGCTCGCGACTGCTCGACCGACCCACGATGTCATCAGGCGTTTCCGGACGTGCTTGGCGATGCCAAGAAGACGCTGGCTGACACCAGGTCCGGACATGCAAAGGCAAATGTCCCGGACCCGACCACGGGAGAGCCCGTTCAGGTTGATTTAAACGCCGGCATTCTCGCTGAAGTGATTCGCAACCGGCTCTATACACCCGGTGACGCCTCGGATCTGCCCGTTCTCCTCCACGCCGCCGCGGCGGGGGACTATGGTCCGATTGCGGAGGTCGCTCTTGGACTTCGTTTCAACGCGGCCAGCGGCATGGGGCTCGGCGTCTATTTATCTTCCACCTGTTCCGAAGACATGCCCGGGGTTGATGTCCATGCGGAAGAGCAGCGGGCGGCGGGAACCTTCCTTGGAACGTCGAGGTTACGCCAGCAAGCGGGCGCATGCGCGGCATGGCCAATTGGGCCGGTGAATGCCGATTTCAGCCGGAGATTCTCGAGCGATGCGCCCGCTCTCATTATTTCCGGGCAAATGGATCCGGTAACGCCGGCTTCGAACGGGGACGATGTTGCCCGAGATCTTCCCAACAGCCTTCGCGTCGTGGTTCCACACGGAGGTCACTGCGTCGGTGACGGGCTGGTTGGCTTCAATTGCATAGATCGTCTTCAAGCAGAATTTATCACTCATGGATCCATCCAAGGGCTGAAGGTCGCATGCGTAAATCACATTCACCGCCGCGAGTTCTCCATGACGATCACGCCGCCAACGACGGGGATTGCGGACCCGAAGAATGTTAGTCAATTTGTGGGACGCTATAGGGACGCCGCGGGTGCCGCGGGCGCCGAGGTGAAGCTTGACGGGTCCCTGCTCCGGGTTGAATTTGACGATGGGGACACGGCCCGTTTATTCCCACTGAGCGGCTTAGAATTTCGCGTTTGGGGCGCGCCGACGCGCTCCGCGCGTTTCGAGGTTCGAGACGGAGTCGTGACCGGGCTTAGTTTCGAACGGGGAGGGACACGGGAGCTCGAGCTCGGGCGCGCGCTGAAGCAAGGTGGTTGACGCAAGTTGCGGCGTGACGGTGCAGGAAAAGGCGAATGTATGGATATGAGAGCGTACGCATTTCTTTCATTGTTGTTCGGTTTTTCCTGGGTGTTGGCACGGGAGTCGACCGCGGCGAACGTCACCGGCCAGTTTCGCCTTCGACACGACCCCGCTGTGCTGGAGGAGTATCGTCGGTTCTTGCGTATTCCCAACGTGCCATCCGACCCGGCGAACATGCGCCGTAACGCCGAATTCATTCTGCAAATGATGAAGTCACGAGGCATCGAGGGCAGACTGCTTGACGGCGAATCGCCCGTCACAATCCCCGCGGTGTTCGGCGAGGTAAAGGTACCAGGGGCAAGCAAGACGCTGCTCTTTTATGCACACTACGATGGCCAGCCGGTTAATCCAGCCAATTGGGCGCCTGGGTTGCAGCCGTTCGTTCCGGTCTACATTACCGCCCCGATCGAAAGCGGCGGCCACGTGGTCGCGGATTACAAGGACGGAGCCCCCGTGGACCCCGATTGGCGCCTAACGGGCCGAAGCAGCGCCGACGACAAGGCCGGCGTCATGACCATCCTGAATGCATACTGGGCGCTCGCCGAGGCGAAGCAACGACCCGGTTGCAATCTGAAGTTCTTTTTTGAAGGAGAGGAGGAACAAGGTTCTCCGCATCTCGCGCAGATCCTTGCAAAACATAAAGCCGAGCTGGACGGTGAACTCTGGATCGTTGTCGATGGGCCGCGCCACGCCACGGGCTACAAGACCGTGGAATTCGGTGTGCGTGGCGACGTCAATATCGACCTAATAGTCTATGGAGCCAAGCGGCCACTGCATAGTGGAAACTACGGCAACTGGGCGCCTAACCCAGCGCAGCAACTGGTGAAACTCCTGGCCAGCATGAAGGACGACAACGATCACGTACTCGTCGCGGGATTCTATGATGACGTGGCTCCACTCACCGCGACTGAGCATGACGCGATTCGGAAGATTCCGCCCCTGGATCATGCCCTTCAAGACGAGCTTGCCATCGCCACGCCCGACGGTATGGGTCAACCCTTCTGGGAACTCATGATGCAGCCTACTCTCAATATTAACGGCATTCAGAGCGCGAACGTTGGAGAGGCGGCGAGCAATATAATTCCGAGCAAAGCAGAGGCGGTGCTGGATCTTCGGCTAGTAAAGGGCGATTCGGTCGATGGTCAGGTTAGAAAGGTACTGGACCACATCCGCGCCCAAGGATTCCAGGTGATCGATCACGATCCGACCGACCAGGAGCGCCATCGGTATCCGAAGTTACTCAAAGCGACGGTTGGACCGGGGTACGCGGCCCAACGGACGCCCATGGACTTGCCGATCGCATCAACTGTTCTCAATGCGGTGCGAGGAACCAGCCGCGAGCCGGTGATTGCGATTCCCTCAGCCGGGGGGAGTCTCCCGCTGGTCATGTTTGAACAAGTTCTCGGCGCCAGCGTTGTCACCGTGCCGGTAGTCAACTACGACAACAATCAACATGCGGAGAACGAGAATGTTCGCGTGCGATATCTGTGGGAGGGTATCGAGGAGATCGGAGCGTTGATGCTCATCCGATAGTTGACCGCGCCCTCGAAACGCGCGGTCGATCGAAGGCCGGCGTTAGCGAGCAGCGGCTTTAACGGCCTTCATGACGACCAACGAATCCACGCGCTTTACGGCCGGGTCGGCTGTGAAATATCGGTCAGCCAACGAGTCGTACTGCGCCATCGAGGTGAGCTTGAATCGCACGACATAGTCCCAGGGCCCCGCGACATATTCACAATCGAGTACCTGCGGCAAATCGAGCATGGCCCGCCGGAAGGCGGTATGTCCCTCTGGCGTATCTCGCTCAATCGTCACCAAGGCAATGACGATCAGCCTCTCACCCAGAACATCCGGATTAATGATGGATACATCCGCGACGATGGTCCCGTTACGCCGCAGAGCATTGATGCGCCGGCGGCAGGAAGACGCCGAAATCGAGACGCGGGTGGCCATTTCGTTGCACGTCAGCTGGTTGTTCGATTGCATTATCGCGAGAATTTTTCGGTCTATTTGGTCGAGTTGTTTCAACACACACCTTCTGTGCCTCGGCAAGGCAGAGTAAGTTCGCGGCGAAATTGCGCAAATGCCGAATCAATTATGGCGGAAAACGCCATGTGTTGGCGTATTTTGACTCCGAGAAACACTCTACTCAGATAAAGTCAGTTGCCTATCCGGTGAACTGCGCGGCAGGAGATCGCCATGAATGCGCGAAATTTTTCAAACGGCACCCTCGCGGTGCGCGGTGGTGAAGATCGGTCATTGGCACTGGGAGCCGCGCAAGTGCCGATCTTTCAAAGCGCCGCGTTCGGCTATCCTGATATCGAGACGTGGCGGGCGGTCGCTCTCGGGCAGGCCACCGGCCACATCTACAGCCGCAACAGCAATCCAACCGTTACGGTTTTCGAGGAGAAGATCCGGTTACTCGAGCGGGCGGAGACGGCAACCTCATTCGCGAGCGGCATGGCCGCGATTTCCAATACCTTGTTCGCTCTGCTACGACCCGGTGATCGGGTGGTATCCGTGACGGATACCTACGGCGGTACGTCAAAGCTCTTTCTGAAATTCTTGCCGGAAATGAGCATCACGGTCGACCTCGTCGATACCGGTGACCATGCCGCGCTCGATGCCGCGATTGCGCGCGGATGCAAGGTCGTCTACCTCGAGACGCCCACCAATCCGACTCTCAAGATCATCGATTTGCGTCGGGCGATAGTGGCGGCGAAGCGCGTCGGTGCGATCACCGTCGTCGATAACACGTTTGCGACACCGATCAACCAACTACCGCTTGGCTTCGGCGCCGACCTCGTCGTACACAGCGCGACAAAATTCCTCGGTGGGCACGATGACGCCCTGGGGGGTGTTTTGGCCGGCGGCTCGGAGCTCGTGTCCCAAGTGCATCACTACCGCGAAATCAACGGAGCCTGCCTGAGCGCGATGTCGGCATATTTGTTACTGCGCGGGCTCAAGACGATCGAACTAAGAATCGCGCGTCAGAATGCCACCGCGCTGTCGATGGCAAGGTTTTTGAGCGCGCATCCCGCCGTCGAATCGGTGTTCTACCCCGGCCTCGAGACTCATCGGGACCATTCCATCGCCGCGACGCAGATGTCCGGATTTGGTGGGGTGCTGAGCTTTGCGGTGAAGGGCGACTTCGACGCCTCCGTACGCTTTCTCAACGCCTTGCGGTTGGCCCAGCGCGCCGCCAGCTTGGGTTCGGTCAGTACCTTGGCCGGACCGCCTTGCACCACCAGTCACGTCGAGTGCACGGTGGAGGAGCGCGCCAGACTGGGGATTCCGGAGTCCCTCGTGCGCTATTCCTGCGGCATCGAGAATTTTGACGACCTGCGGGCGGATGTTGAACAAGCATTGCAACGTGTCTAAGAAAGCGTTAGGGAGCATGGAGACCCACCTCGGATTTCTGGAGGGAACATGAGTCACGATGAGGCCGCGGAGCGCCCGTCAGTCACAGCATGTCGGCCGATCGATTCAAGCACTATCCCGCGATTCGCGGGCCCGGCGACGTTCATGCGGCTTCCTCTGATCGCGGACCCATCCGCGGTCGATATCGCAATATTTGGCATACCGTGGGATGGCGGCACCACCAATCGGCCCGGGCCGCGTCACGGCCCGCGTCAAGTGCGGGAGATGTCCGCTTTGATCCGGCGGGTCCACGGCGTGACCAAAGTATCGCCATACGATCTTTGTCGCGTGGCCGATCTTGGCGACGCGCCAACCAATCCGATCGATCTGCGGCGCTCACTCGAGACGATCTGCATTTTCGTTCGATCAATCGTTGCGGCAGGCGCCATGCCGCTCGCCATCGGTGGCGATCACCTTTGCACCCTTCCTGTGCTTCGAGCGGTGGCCGCTCAGGCCCCGGTAGGCCTCGTTCACTTCGACGCCCATCACGATATGGACGACACCTACTTTGACGGCTTGAAATACACGCATGGCACCCCGTTCCGTCGCGCGATCGAGGAGGGGCTCATCGACGCCAACCGCGTGGTGCAAATCGGAATACGCGGCTCAACCTACTCCAACGATGAAGAACTCTGGGCGCGCGAACAAGGCGTCCGAGTATTAAAAATGGAGGAAGTGGACGACCTCGGGCTCGATGGATGTATCGCCGAAGTACGACGCGTCGTTGGCACGGCCCCTACGTACCTCACTTTCGACGTCGATAGCATCGATCCAGCGTTCGCGCCTGGCACTGGAACCCCGGAGTTCGGCGGACTGCTGCCGCGCGAAGTGAACCGTTTGCTGCGTGGCCTTCGCGGAGTGCGGCTCGTGGGAGCCGATGTTGTGGAGGTCTCGCCGCCATTCGACGCCAGCGGCGGCACGGCGCTGGTCGCTTCCAACATCGCGTTCGAGATTCTGTGCTTGATGGCTGAGGGCATCGCCGCGCGCCGGACTGCCGCGATCAGTTCGCATAGCCGGGCAAGTTAAACTGACCGAGAAAACCTCACGACCGCTTGCGATCGTATGCGGCTCGCGCACCGTCCAATTCCGGGAAGTGTTGCTCAGCCCAACGGTCAAGCACCGCGAGCGTCTCGCTCAAGGATGCGCCCAATGGGCTTAAGCGATACTCAACATGAAGTGGCTTACTCTTCATATCCTGGCGAATGACCAGTCCGTTTCGCTCCAGATCTCTCAGTGTTTGTGTGAGCATTTTCTGCGAGATTCCCCCGATCCGCTCATACAGAGCGCTGTTGCGCATCGGGCCGCCGGCGAGCGCCGGCAGTATCAGCATCGCCCATTTGCTCGCGATCAGTGTGAGTGCATCCCGCGCCGAGCAAGACTGGTCGTAAACGTCGCCAGATTTTCGATTCGCTGTCATATTCCAAGGTTACCAAAAGGTGCGTAATTGACCCATAGTGCGCGTTGGCGAAAAAATCCGCACCTGGCCCTCAGCCGCTACGCGATTGCTGACCGTAAGACGAGGGTGATTCGCGAATAGCTCGGCCCCATGGAAATCGTTTTTGGAGATGGAGATGAAAGTGTTGATCGTCCTCGCTCATCCAGAACCACAGTCTTTCAATGGCTCTGTGGTTCGAGTGGCCAAGGAGACTTTTGTGTCAGGTGGAGCCGAGGTCCGGATATCGGATCTTTACGCAAGGGAGTTTGAGCCGGACGAGCATGCTCGGCATTTCCCGCAGCGCAAGAACTCAATGCGGTTCGATGTGCAAACAGAGCAACGGTTCAACCACCAGCAGGGGACGCTGCCGGTCGATGTCACGCGGGAGATTGATGATGTTCTCTGGGCGGACTTGGTCATGCTCCAGTTTCCACTGTGGTGGTTTGGCCTACCGGCGATTCTTAAAGGGTGGATGGATCGCGTCTTCGCCTATGGAGCACTCTACACCGGAAGCCGTTGCTACCAGTCGGGAGAGTGCCGGGGAAAGCGCGCCATGCTGTCAGTAACCGCCGGCTCGTCAGCGGAGGCATGCGCCTATGATGGCCAGGAGGGCGATACCCGGCTGATCCTCTGGCCGATCCACTATGCGCTTCATTATGTCGGCTTCACCGTACTTGAGCCCTCGCTCATAACCGGCGTGCGCGGGGGCTATGCGGGAAGTGATGCGGCAATTCAAGATCGCTATCTCGATGCGCGCCTGCGGGAGCAGCGACTGCGGCTCGCCAATCTGGACAACATTCCTGTGATTCCATTTAACGCCGAAAGCGACTGGGATGAGCGCCGAAAGCTCAAACCCGACGCTCCGGTTCACAGTCCGTTCATACGCCACCATGCAAACTTGCGCTTGAGCTAAGAGGAAGCGGCTCCGCCGGCAGGCGTCTCTTCGGCATGACATCCGCGGCTGGGCCGCAAGGCACTGAAAACTTATGAAGCAGGACATTCGTGACTCACCGCTCTATCGAGAGGCCGAAGCGCTCTACGAAAAGCTGCGACGACCCGGAAGCGGGCAAATCAGCGACGCGTCGGAGATTCAGGTGTCTCCGGATGGAGCGCAGGCTGCCTTCACCGCCACGCTCGTGGCACGGTTGGAGGGTGCGCCGCCGACACGCATCGCGGTCACGGAGCTTCGATCGGGCCGCACGCAATTACTCACCATCGGACCGAACACGGATCGGTTACCAAAATACTCGCCCGACGGCGGTTCGATCGCATTCCTCTCGGACCGTCATAAGGCGGGAGATTTTCAGCTGTATCTGCTCGATCGAGCGAGCGGCGCGGTTCGAGCCACGCCGATGGTGTCAGGCTGGGTGGAATATCTGCACTTCTCGCCCGACGGCACAAAGCTACTCCTCGGCGTGGCGGGGCACGGCGCGGACATCGCCGGAGCGCGGGGCGCCGTGGCGAGTCGCCCGCCGAATCAAAATATGCCCTCGTGGATTCCCCAAGTAGACACGGGCGATGAGAGTTACCGGTGGCGTCATGTGTGGATGTATGAGCTCAAGGCCGATCATGTTCGACCCGTGTCTCTCCCCAATATCAATGTTTGGGAAGCCGTCTGGTGTGGCAATGAAAGCATTGTGGCCGTGGCATCAACCGGTCCCGGCGAAGGCTTGTGGTACAGCGCGCGCCTGTACCAGATAAATTTAGAGAGCGCCGAGTGCTGCGAGATGTACACGCCCAAAGATCAGCTGGGGTGCCCGTCCGCCTCGCCGTCGGGCCACCGAGTGGCGATCATCGAGGCGCTGTGCAGTGACCGCGGGAGCGTGGCGGGCGATGTTTGCTTGATCGACCTCGCGTCGGGTCAGGTGCGGTCGATCGATACGCGGGGCGTCGATATTGCCTGCATCGAGTGGCGCTCAAATCAGCATTTACTGATGGCCGGCCACCGTGGGTTTCACGCCGTCGTCGGCCTTTACGATACCGTGTTGGGCCAGTTCTCCGAAACGTGGAGAAGCCACGATTTAAGTTCGGGCGCGGATTTCATCGCCGTGGCGGGTTTGGGTGAACCGGGTGATTGCGCGCTGATCGGCGAGAGCTTTGTGCGCGCACCAGAAGTTGCCGTGATTCGTGCCGGCGCGTACCAGACGGTGACGTCGTTGGATCTTGGCTACTCCGATGCAGCCAAAGTGATTGACTCGGTTCAGCGCGTCAACTGGAACGCGCCCGACGGCCTGCACATACAGGGCTGGCTGCTCGAACCCAAGGGCGAGCGCCCGCACCCTCTCATTGCATACCTCCACGGTGGACCGGTCTGGCACTGGCATCCCTTTTGGTTGGGTCGCCCGCGGCACGTGTTTGTCTTGATGGTGCTGAAGCGCGGCTACGCTGTGTTTCTTCCCAATCCGCGGGGAAGCACTGCTCGCGGACAGGATTTCGCCCGCCGGGTACGAGGCGATATGGGCGGCGCCGATACGCGCGATATACTGTCGGGACTCGATCATCTCGTCGAGCAGGGCGTCGCGGATCGTGAGCGCGTGGGCGTGATCGGAACCAGTTACGGGGGTTTCATGAGTTCCTGGCTGATCACCCAGGATGCGCGTTTTGCCGCGGCGGTCGCCGTGGCTCCGGTCGCGAACCAGGTCACCGAACACCTGATGTCCAACCTTCCCCATTTTGTGTCCATGTTCCTGGCGGACACCTACACCAATCCGAACGGAAAGTATTTCGAACGCAGCCCTATCATGCACGCGCACAAGGCCCGCACCCCCACCTTCATCGTCTGCGGCGAGTTGGATCGCTGCACTCCAGCCGCGGAGGCAATCCAGTTGCACCATGCGCTGCTGGAGAACGACGTGGAAAGCGTTCTTGTCACCTACCCGGAAGAAGGGCACGGGATACACAAATGCCCTGCTTCAATAGACTATGCCGCACGCGTGGTGGATTGGATTGAACTGCATATGGGGCGTAAAATTTGAGGCGCCGTCGATCCAGTCGCACCCATATGACTAATCGTGGCCGCCGGCCGTGCTCGGAACACACCAGCGCGGTCGTCTGACAAACACTCTGTATACCAATCGAAGGCGGGCCATACCCGCGTCAGGCACTCAGGATCTCATAAGCCAACGGCATGGTAGGCGCACCGGCGTTGCACGTGGATGCGGGGCAAGAAGAGAGAGCGATCAAGAGATCCATCTCAGCACGCAGGGTGATAGAAGCACCCGCGCGCGTCATCGGCCGCAACAACGACAAGCGACCATCCGTCGCGACGTTGGCATTCATAAAGAAGTTTAGCGAGCTGGGTAGCGGCTCCGGATCGATACCCAGATCGCGAAACGCGGAGCATAGATTGTCGTAGCAGTTCGCGTGGTATTCAGTAATACCAATACCATATTGAATTCGGTACATTTCTATACTGCACGGCGCGTACAGGAGATCATGCTTTCCCACGTCATCAGCGACGATCGTCAGCATACGATTGCTACGGTCAGACCAAAGCGCATCGTCAGTGGACACATAGATCTTTCCACCGTAGTCGAACGTACGACCGCTACATAAGCGCTGCTTGTGGTCGGCGGAAAAGGCAACAAGGTCTCCTGTTTGCCCGCCCTCGATATCGATAACTCGCAAGGATTCCCCGTGTTTGAGTCGCAGCCCGACCCCACCCCCCGCCGGGACAATGAACTTCTCAGGCATTTGCATTCCCATCGTAGTTAAAAAATTATGCGGGTCGCGGCTTGATTGCCAATCGCGCGGAAGCGCGCGGCTCTGGCCGTTGCTCACCTATTCAGGAGTATAGCTCTCCACGGGTGAGCAAGATCGTGGCGTACTCTAGAGCCAAGGGACGGAACCGTGAACGTGAGTGGCGCCTCATTGGTCCAGAAGGAGTTAGGGCCTCTCCACTGCTATTGAAAGGGCTCATTTTCGGCCAGTGTTGCTCTCGACACGTAATGCATTCCGTAGTCGCTGTCTTGCAGGGTGGTCGCAGGATAGAGATCCACGAAATGTATGTTATGCGAGGTCAATTCAGGATGAGTCGACGGGCGCTCGATACCGGGGAGCCTTCACGCGACTACCCTCGGCGGAGCAGTCGACCGGACGGAGAAGAGCCGCGTTTTGGGGCTCGCGCCGACCGGGCTCAGCCGGCGGCGGCGATATGGCGCCGGCCTGGTTTGAGTTGACGATTGATTGCCTTTAGCTAACCGCAGGAGCGCCAGTGATCGGGGTTCCCCTTGTTTGTGTTGCGGACACGCGCGCACAAAGGATGGTGGCCCAGTTTCCTTGCGTGTGCCGCCGCCTCAGCTTGGGTTTGAAAGGGACCGGCTACATGTTGGCCTCCGGCGAATTCCAATACATAGTCTTCGATCGCCGCGCCTTCCGGGCGGCCCTTGGGACGAGGTTCAACGAATACATTCGGCATAGGGGATCCTCCTTAATTCGAGTTCGAGGACTTTGGAACAACAATGGCCCACTGTCTCGCGCGTTTCGGCATGGTCTTCTCCGCGATTTACTGAATCTCAAAGTTCAGCAACGCTGCGTAGCGAAGGGGCGGCCGTCCTTGGCCAGAGTCCACAATCCATGTTCTGTGCGGTCCGGCGAACACCAAGCTTTGTTTGGGTCGGTGTTCCCCGTTCCGCGAGGTGACATTAGACGCACTGGCGGGATGGATTTGAATCACCCCCATGGGTAATCCAAATGGCCTAGCCTTTTTGCGCCCCGCCGCGTGTGGGGCGGAGCGCGCCCTGCGTGCTAGAGTGAGGATGAGCGGCTTCCCTGGACAGGCCGTCGATTTGAGGGCAACTGCAGAGTCATGAAGATACTGCTGGTCGACGACCATGTGCTATTCCGTGAGGGCATTGCCCTGCTGCTGCGCAGCTTGGTGGCGGACGACTCCCTCTATCAGGCCGGAACGTGTGAGGAGGCGCTCGCACACGTCGCTAAGCACCCGAGCATCGAGCTGGTGCTAATGGACATCAATTTGCCCGGGACCTCGGGAATTGACGCGATAGCCCTGATTCGCGCGCAATTTCCGTCCATTCCCGTGGTGGGATTGTCATCGAGCGACGATAGGCAAACCATTGTGGATGCCATCGACGCGGGAGCGATGGGATTCATCCCAAAGAGTTCCTCCTCCGCCGTGTTGTTCGCCGCGCTTCAATTGGTGCTGTCTAAGGGAATTTATATTCCGCCCGAGGTTCTTCGCGATCGCGGCGTTGCGAGCATCCCGCCTCGCGCCGGCGCTGATAAATCCGCCGCGTCAGATCGTGCCAGGCCGGAAGATCTTGGCCTGACGCCTCGACAGTCCGAGGTGCTGTTTCTGATTTTGCAGGGCAAGTCCGCCAAGGCAATTGCCAAGGATCTGTCCTTATCCAGCAGCACCGTGAAAATTCATACCTCCGCGGCATTGCGCGCGTTGAACGTGACGACCCGCACACAGGCTGTGATTGCCGCGGGTCGCCTGGGCCTTCGTTTTGACGAGTGTGGCCCCCGCCGTGTTCAATCCGATGAAACCGCCTGATGCGTAAGGGTCCCGGATTGCGGCATCAACTCCATCACGGTGCGGCGAATTCGCTGCGCATTGGCGGGCTTTTGCAGGAAGGCGATGTCGTGCGCCGTGGCGCTCACGCTAAGCGCCATATCGTGATCGGCGGTGAGAATGATGGCTGGAATTCTCATCTCCGCATCCTGTCGTAGCTCCTGTATCACGGCGAGTCCCGTCTCGCCGCCCTCCAGCCAGTAGTCCGCGAGGATGAGATCCGGTTGTCTTAAATGCCGCGACAATGCGTGGCGCACTTCGCCTCCGCCGCTGCAAGCAATCACATGGCAACCCCAGGACTTGAAGATCGCTTCGGTCGCAAAACGGCTGTCCGGATCATCGTCAACAACGACGATGAAGGCGCCGGCGAGCACCGAATCTTGCGCGGGAGCGCTAACTGGCGCCATTTGCCCGAATTGAGCCGCGGAGGCGATGGGCAATCGAATACCAAACACGGAACCGGCGCCCACGCCCGATTTCGCGGACAAGCCGTAGTTCAAGAGTTCGGCCGTCCTTCTCACAATGGCGAGTCCCAAGCCCAGTCCCTGGCCTCGACTTCGATTCGAACCGGCCAGCTGATAGAACTCTTCAAAGACGCGGTCCAATTCCGTGTTCGGGATGCCGATACCGGTATCGCAGACGTATATGCTGATCTCTTGGCGCTGCTTTCGGCAGTAGACATCAACGCGCCCGCGCTCGGTGTAGCGAATGGCATTTGAGACCAAGTTGCCGAGCATGCTGAATAGCAGTGCGCTGTCTGTATAGATTAATGTACGCGAGGCGCACACGCGCAGCGTCAGGCCCTTATCGATTGCTGCTTGCGCGTGGGCGAGCTCGACTGACCTGAGCACGTTTCCCAAACTGACACAGGTGAGATGGGGCGCCACGATGCCCGCGTCCAGTCTCGAAATGTCGAGCAATGTTTCGAAGAGATTCTCCAGCGCCGAGACCGACAGCTGAATTTGGGTGAGCAAGCCGCCAATTTCCGGTGAGGTCATTCTGTCGGCCAGGATGCCCACCAATAATCCGACCGCGTGCATTGGTTGGCGCAGATCGTGGCTGGCGGCGGCCACGAAACGGGTTTTGGCGGCGCTCGCCCGATCGGCAGCCTCGCGCTTGAGGCCAAGCTCTTTGAGCTGCACGCCTAACTTGTCATTCAGGACCGCTACCTCCCGCGCCTGCGCCGTGATTTGCTCATTGGCTTGCGCCAGGTCTCGGGTTCGCTCCAGGACCTTCGATTCGAGGTTCTCGTACAGCGTGCGCAAGCTGTCGGCCATACCATTGAAAGCAGCGGCCACCGATTGGATCTCGTCGCGGCTTTGGACATCGATCTTTGCGGACAGATCGCCGCTACCAAGCCTTTCCGCGCCATCGCGAAGCTGCAATATGGGTTTGGCCAGACGCTGAGCCAAGAGCAGCGCGGCAATGCTGGCGGCGGCTATTCCGAGCGTCAGCACCAAGATGGTGACCCAGATCGTGGTTCTGACCGTGCGCAGCACCTCCGCGGCGGGCTGTTCGACATATAACAGCCAATCGGGACCCGCGATCCGGGTCGCACTTGAAAATACGGCGCCACCGCTCGGGCTTTCGCCCCAAACAGAGGGCAGTTCGGCTCCCTCTCGCGCGAGTGCCGCCCGAACCTCTCGCACTTGAGGCAATTGAGACACATCGCTTCTGCGCAGTAGGGTGCGCAGGTCAGGGTGCGCCAGTAACTGGCCGTTCAAATCGACCACGTAGGCTCGCCCGGACTTCCCAATCGACAGTCTGGCGAGCACGTCGTCAATGAATCGCACGCTGATTTCGGCGGCCAGCGTCTCGCCGCCCGGGTGGCCGCGGATGGCGAGCGCGACGTAGGGCTCGGTTTGATCACGCACAAATACCGGGCCATAGCAGAATCCTACCGCGCAGCGCCGCAAGAGCTGCTGAATGGAAGGCTGCGCGGTTCCCGATTCGATGCGATCCGCATCCAGTCTCGACACGAAGTTCGTCTCGCGCAGATCCGAGCCCAGCGAGCGTATATTCAAGATCGCGGGCTCAAATTTCAACGCGTCGCGAAAATCACTTGCCTGCGCGGCGCGGCTGGCGACGGAGCCTTCAGCCGATCGCGCGGATAAGGATCGCAGCACCCCCTCGATGCCGCGAAGATAGGCGTCGATGGAGGCGGCGGCGGCGCGGGCCTCGGCCGTTTGGACCTCGTGCGCCCGCTGCTGATCTTGAGAATAATGGTAGAGCGCCAGAATCGTGCCCACCGCCAATACGGATGCGGAAACCAGGCCCGCGAGCGTGGCGACATAGCGTCGAAACAGTCCCTGCATCGCTGATTGCACGCTTAAATCCCTTCGGCGTAGCCCATTGCTTACTCGAAGACGGTGGCTTCGCGCGCGATGCGCTCCCGTGTCGCAGGATCGAGGCGAGCTACCCCTAACGCATTCACGGCGATCTCAATTTCCTTGGGCCGCATCACCGGAATGCTGCCAACGGGAACCCCATTTAGGATCTTCGCGATCGATTGCGCCCATTCCTCCATGGCCTCATTATCCACCGTCTGAACCGAGATCAGCCCGCCTAACTTCAGAAACTTGCGACGCGCATAAACAGTCGGGGCCCTCGATCGCGCCAGGGCCCGCGCGATGTCCGTGCCGTGGTTGAATGCGATTGCCGTGTAAGGGATGTACCAGACTTGTACGTCCCGCGACCGCCGATCCTCGAGCAACCGGCCGATCTGATTCGGGTCCGGCAGATCAAATATCCTCAAATCAAGGCCGAGTGCCTTGGCCTGTGGGAAGAGATCCTGGCTCGTGAGGGAGCCTTCGAGCCAAACTGAGTCAGCCAGCACGCCGATTGTCCTGTATGCGGGAAACACTCGACGGATCAGCTCCATGATCTTCACGTCCAGAGGCACGAAGAAGGTATAGCCTGTGAGTGAACCGGTTGAAGCCAAGGAACGCACCAGGCCGTTACGTACGGGATCGGATTGCAAGACGAAATAAATCGGAATCTCGATTTTAAGTTCCAGCAAGCTTTTCGCGATGTCGACCGAGGAAGCAACAATGAGGGCGGGCTTCGTGGCGCTTAAATTGGCCATTTGCTCGGTCAAACGCGAGGGCTCCGCCACATCGGCGCCGACTAAGTGCAATTCGACGGGTCGAGCGTCGTCGAAACGCTGAGCTCGAAGAAGTTCCGCGAGTCTCGCCACGCCTTGGCGCACCGGCTCAACGTCGAAATCGACCCAGGCGACAATGCGCGCGTTCCGCTCCGATGGCGACACGAAATCAACGGGGGGGCGAACCGCGGGCGATTTGATGAGCAGCCCCGCCGCGATGAGCGCCAGTGCGCGAAGCCGGATAGGTCGTACCAATGGATAGACCTTTTGGGTCTGGCGGGCTGAAATCCGATGCAGTAATGTTAGTCTAATAACAACGGCAGGCCAAGGAGGGCAGATGACTCGAGAAGTACCCACCACTCGCTATTTCGCGGTAGGCTTTTTCACCGCGGAGCAGTTGGAAGAAAAACATCGGGCCATGCTGGCAAAAGCCGCGCAGAACGCGGCGGTCCCTGAAATACAAAGCGCCATACGGGCCGTCCGCATCACTGTTTTCAATGTCGACACGGGCACCGAAACCGTCGAGATGGGCCTCGGCAAAGTCAGTCTGGCGGTACAAGATACCCACATACAGGCGAGCGGCGCGTCGTTCGCGGTGGAGCGCTTCGATTCCAAGAAGTTTCCCGGCACAGCCTCTCCTCAAGACGCGTTTAAGCAGTACCTCGCCAGCGAGGACGGCATCGCGGCGTTTGGAAAAGCAACGGCGGTGCAGCTGTTTTCGATCGATGTCGATGCCTTTAAAGATCTGGTCACAGCCTAGACGTGCCGAACGGATCCCGACAAAGAGGGCGTAGTGTCCAATTGATCATGGGGGACGAGCAGGTCGGATCGCTGATCTATCCTCGACCGCGTGTGGGTGGAGCCCCAGATGCCGCACGCATTCGCCTCGCTCTCAAGATCAATGGTCATGTCTCATCACCCTTGGTATTCACGGGTATTTTCTCAGCCGAAGAGTGCGCGCGGATCGTGACTGTCGCGTCTCGCCGCCGACCGCGCGCCGGCACCATGATGTACGCGCAACCTAACATCCGCAGATCCACCATCGCGTGGCTCGATATTCAAGAAGACAGCGAGTGGCTGTACGAAAAGGTGTGGCAGACCTTTCTGGCTGTGAATCGCTGGTTTAAGTTTGAGTTATTGGGTTTCGTCGATGAGATCCAATTTGCGACGTACGCCATGGGCGACCGATTCGGCTGGCACCTCGACGCCGGCGGCGGGCAGACCTCAACGCGTAAGCTCAGTATGTCGGTGCAATTGAGCGACGACGAGGCGTACTCGGGCGGGGATTTGGAGTTTGCCGCGTGTTCACAGCTCGATCCGCTGCGCCGTCGCGGCACCATCATCGTTTTCCCCTCATTTTTGGCACATCAAGTCACCCCCGTGACGCTAGGCACACGGCATTCACTGGTGGCGTGGGCGCATGGACCCGTATTTAAGTAAGGATGGACTCATGTGTGACTGCAAGCTGGTCCCGACGCCTCAGTACAGTATTCCGCCGGTCATTCAGTATTCACCGCCCGCGGCCTGGGATCCTAATTTCGATCCCGATAATCCGGCCATCGGCGATCCTTCCTTGATGCTGGCGCCGGACGAGTTCAAATATCATCGCCATCTGCTGAAGGCTCCTGATCGGGTCGCCCCACCTGAGGAATTCCGCTTGCTGTTCGACTACAAGGCGAAGGAGCGCAGCGAACACTGCCGAGACATTTGTAGCCAGAACGCACTGCAGCAGTTGTCGGACCTTTTCATCGCGCTCATCAACAGCTACGGCAAGGCCGGCACGAATATGCTGTTGCGCCATGTCGAGAACGACATGCTGCGGGTCGTCTTGTTTCAAAAGAAGCTACCCGACTTTAATCGCGCGCGGCCGTACCAGCTTTATCCCTCCCTGGACCCGCCCTTCACACCGGGACACGCCTCGTATCCCAGCGGCCACGCCACCCAGTCGCACGCCATGGCCAAAACGATCGAATTGGTTCTCAAAACCAGCACCGGTCAATACGCGCGGTTGATGGCTCAATGCTTCGCGCTGGCCGATGAGATCGCGTTGAACCGCGAGCGCGCGGGAGTACATTATCCCTCGGACAGCGCGGCGGGTAAGCGGCTGGCGGATCTGTTCGTGGCGGAGGCGACGAACTATCCGGCGTTCCAGAGCCGACTGATACAGGCAAGGAAGGAATGGGGGCTCAACTCCGCTTAAGAACACGGACAAGATTAGCCGCGGGTCAGCGAACGCCTATATACTGAGTACGGACCGGAACCCCGAGCGCGGCGTGAAAGCGCGTTGACGCCCGCGCGACGAACGGCGGCCGGTCGAAAAATACTCTGGAGCCCGCAGATGTTGATTCTCACGAGGCGAGTGGGCGAGACCGTGATGATTGGGACAGACGTCACCGTGACGGTAGTGGGCGTCAACGGCCAACAGGTGAGGTTGGGTATCAACGCGCCGAAGGAAGTGCCGGTGCATCGCGAAGAGGTGTATGACCGGATGCGGGCGGAGAAGGCACCGCAGTAGAAGTCCTGTGCGAACGGGCGAGCCGCGCGCCAGAATTCGACACGTTGGCGAAACGAAATGGGGCGCCTAGAAGCGAGGCACTCCAAATCGCCTCAGGTGACGATGTGCCCCCGAGAGCGCGCTTCCTCGGGATGGGCGGAGATGGTCTTGTCGGCGCGGTAGTGCCGATCGCGTTCGACGGGGAGATCGAGTTTGCCGCGGACGGCTCCGCATTGCGGATTATCCTCGATGACGGGTAATTCATTCATGCCGTGCGATTATTCATCGACCGCGATCCAGCGAGTATTCGTTATCAAGGGCCAAATCCCACAGCCAACTCCTTGACGATGTCCGAGGCCGACTGACGCGCGCTCACCAATCCCACGGCTTCGCCCGCGTAGAGGGCCATTAACTCAGCCTCGCCGCTTGTGTCGCGCGTCGGGGAGCTGAATGAATACCGTGGAATCCCCGACCCATCCGCTCGCCGAGCGACGTTCTCACCCTCCCCGGGTCTTCCAGGTGAAGCTGGGCGACCCGCGGAAATCCAATCGCGCGTCGTGGCATTTTGCAGAGTGCGTAGCGCGGCGCGCGGCCACCCGAGGTCAAAGATTTCTGAGTAGAGTGTGTCGTCGCCGTTACATTCAATTATCAACTCCTGGTACCGCGGATGGATATTCGCTTCCTCGGCGGCCAAAAATCGCGTGCCCACCCAAACACCCTGAGCACCCAGCGCCTTGGCAGCGGCAACGCCGCGATGATCGACAATTCCGCCAGCTGCTATGACGGGTAGCGGCGCGACAGCGTCCACCACTTGAGGCAGGAGTGCAAAAGTACCCAGCTGGCCGCGCACGTGACCTCCGGCCTCACGGCCCTGCGCGACAATCAAGTCGAACCCAGCGTCCGCGGCCTGTCGTGCCTCGGCAATCGACCCTACCACTTGAATCGCAATGGCGCCCGCGGCCTTCACTCGCGTCAGATAGCGTGCGCCATCACCCCAGAAAAACGAGATTGCGCGCACCCCGTGCGTGAGTGCGGCCTCAAGACGATCTTCGATCGGAAAATCGAGCACAAAGTTTGCACCGTACGCGCGTGATGTCAGTGCATCCGTTGCTTGAAACAACCTTCGGAGTTGCTCCGGTGTCCGCCACGTACAGGCAAGATGGCCAAGGCCTCCGGCATTGGCGACGGCCGCTGCCAGTTCCGGTGACGCGACCGATCCGATCGGTGCCTGCAGTATGGGAAAGCGAAGACCGAGTTTCCGCCATGTCGGCGTGATAGTCATATGTACCCTCGAATTTGTTCTCTCCTCAGTGCTACTCGCCCTAGACCAGCGGATCGGCTGCGTCCCACACGATATTTCATCGATTGCGGAATGCGGGGGCGCGCTTCTCGACGAATGCCGCCATACCCTCTCTCCGGTCGTCCAGCCCGAATGAGACGTGACAGGCGCGACGCTCAAACAGCAATCCCTCTGAAAGAGAGGTCTCATGCGCTCGACCCACGCACTCCTTGATCATCATCACAACCGGACGGGATAGCGCCGCGATTCGCGCCCCCACTTCAAGGGCCTCGTCGATGAGTCTATCGGCCGGGATGACGCGACTCACCAAACCAGCCCGCTCGGCTTCCGCGGCATCCATCAACCTACCCGTCAGACACATCTCCATGGCCTTTGATTTACCAACCGCGCGTGTCAATCGTTGCGTGCCCCCACCACCTGGCACGAGGCCAACCGTGACTTCCAGTTGACCGAAGCGGGCGTTTTCGGCCGCCAGAATAATATCGCACATCATCGCAAGCTCACAGCCACCGCCAAGCGCGTATCCAGCGACCGCCGCGATCGTCGGCTTTCGACATGAGGCGAGTCTCAGCCAATCGCCCGCGTTGAAATCCTGTAGATATACGTGCGTAAAGGATCCCAAAGCGGCCATCTCGCGAATATCCGCCCCCGCCGCGAACGCGAGCGCATCTCCCGTTAGCACGATGGCGCCGACCTCCTGGTTCGCTTCGAGTTCATCGAGCGCATATCGAAGCTCGGTTATCAGTTCGCCGCACAGCGCATTTCTCGTGTCGGGCCGGTTAAAACGAATCAAGCCGACCGACCGATCCACTTGAGTGACAATGAAGCGTTTATCCATGACCCTACTCATGTCTAAAAGGGCAACTGGCGGCAGTTTAGTGCACCGTCTCGACATCCAGGTAATATATATTCTTGATACCGGCTCATAAGAGAATTCGATGACCCTTCAACAGCTGCGATTCTTGGTTGCCGTTATAGAAAATGGTGGGATCGGGCGTGCCGCGACGCGCCTGCGTGTATCTCAACCGGCGGTCTCCACGGCCCTCAAAGCTTTGGAGAAGAACCTGGGCAAGGCGCTCTTCGAGCGCCGCGATCGCGGCAGGCCGGTGCGGCCGACACGCAATGCGCTGGCACTCTATCGTAGTGCACTTGAGATCCTCGGGCGATGTGATCTCGCTAGGAAGCAGTTTCGTGGGTCGGACCCGAAGCCCAGCACGCTGCGCATCGGCGTGCTACGAACTCTTGCTAGCGAGGCCGTAGGCGGATTCGTGGAAGCCTTCGGTCGGAGGCAAACAGTCGTTCGATTGCAATTGTGGGAGGGAGCCCCGATTCAGCTTGCCGAGTGGTTGCGGCTTGGGCGCATAGATGCCGCATGGACTGTGGTCGACAAAGATGCCCTTTGCTCGCGTGTCCTCTGGAAAGAGCCATTTGTCCTGATCGCATCCCCCACTCATCGCTTCGGAAAGGCAGCTCGCAAGGCGATCTGCCTTTCGGATCTCGAGGGCGAGAAAGTAGTGATGCGCACCATTTGCGAGATGAAGCGCGGTGAACTCTGGCCAGAATCGCTCCGTGTTCGTGTCGTGGCCCGCGCCGAACGCGATGAGCTAGCGATCAAACTGGTGGCCAAGGACGTCGGGGTAGCCATAGTGCCCCAGAGTCTCGGCACCCGCGATGTTATCGTCAGGCGGATACAGGATCTTGAACGCAGCCGATCCATCGGACTGCGATGGCGTCAGGACTTGTCTCCGGAGAATGTGACCGCCCTGGTGGATGCGTTGTCGTTGACCAGTCACGAGGCATAGCGCTAAGCGGGGCCTCACCGCTGTCTGACTCGCGCACGCCCGGCGCCTGGCGAAACCACGAGCACGATAGCGCGGCTGTTCCGGCGCCAACAGTGGTGTTCGGAAAAGCGAGGAGCGCTTGAGTTTCTTTTCCACCATATCGACCTTCGACACCGCACGGGTGACGCTCGACGACGTACGGGTCGAGTGTGCATTTCTTGCTGATGAAGCCGGGGCCGCGATGTCAAGAGCTCGCCGGCGCTTAATGGCCAACGCGGACCGGTTGCATTTTTATAGCAGTTAGACGATTATTTCCAATGATGAAGCGATTACACGCCCACAACGCGGGCTGTAGGAGATCGGTGACCGACCCGCCGGCTCAGGGGATCAAAGTATGGTGCTAAGGACGGAAGATAGTCACTCTTACGGATCGAGTGGGGACATGACGCGTACTAATCTCACAGTGAAATTAAGTCGTCGCGAAACTGTATTCGGCCTCGCGGCGTTGTGCGCGGTCAGCGGGTTACCCGCCGTCAGCAAGCCACAGGAAAATGTTAGGAGGGATGCAATGCGAATCACGTGCTTTATCCGTTACCAGATTGATCCCTTCCAGAAGGACGCATTCAAGGTGTACGCGGAGAACTGGGGTCGGATCATTCCCCGGTGCGGGGGGCATCTGCTCGGTTACTTTCTACCCTATGAAGGCACCAACGATGTGGCGTGGGGATTGATTGCCTTCGACAGCCTCGCGGCGTACGAGGCCTATCGCACGCGCCTTAAGGCGGACTCAGAGGCACGCGAGAACCTCCTGACGGCGTACACTAAACGCTTTATTCTTCGCGAGGAAAGAAACTTCGTGGAAATAGTCGACGGCACGTTTGAGCGTGCCTCCGCATCTGAATCCCGAGGATCGGATCGCCCCCTGTAGGAAGCCGAGGGCTATCCGATGAAGTGAGTACAGCGCCGCTCCACGACCTCGAGGCGGCGACCTGAGACGTACCGCGCCCCACGCTCAGCGCGTCTTGAGCGAGGATGTGTCCGCCTACTAGTGCTGATAGAAGCGGCCAACTTCAATAGCTGACCTTAAATGTCGGCGAGTCTTCAGGCTTCATTTTGCGCCTATCATAGATGCGTGTCGTCGCGATGTTGGCGTGACCCAGCCATTCCTGGACTTTGGCGATATCGGCTTCGTGATCGAGGGCGTTGGTCGCGGCCGTTGCGCGAAGCGCGTGCGCGCCGATCTTGAGGCCGAGGGCGAGGGCATAGCGGCGCACGAGTTTGTATACGCCGTCGGGAGTGATGGTGTTGTCGAGCTCGCCGGTACGGTTGTTGCTGACCGGGCGGAAGAGGGCGCCTTCGGTGTCGGCTGCGTGACGTGCCTCGTCCAGGTAGTCATTCAGTAGTTCCTGGGTGCCGGCGTGCAGCGGAATGTAGCGGGTCTTATTCCCTTTGCCCCGCACTCGCAAGTGCGGGACGCCGCGACGGGGGTGGACGTCCTTGATCCTGAGGCGACACAGCTCTTCGCGGCGCAGTCCGTGATAGAGCAGGGTGGCAAGTAAGGCTCGGTCGCGGAGGCCTTTGAGGGTCTTGTCCTGCGGCAGATTCATCAGCTGCCGCGCCTCCTTATCCGCGATCGCCGGCGTCTTGCCTTCGTAGCTGTCGACCTTGGGGCGCTTCACGCCTTTGACCGGGTTGGTCGGCACCGCATTTTGGTCGGTCAGGTACTCATATAAAGAAGAAAGCGCGGAGAGTTTGCGGCGGACGGAGCCTGGGGCGAGCTTGCGGTCGTCCAAATCCTTGCGCCAGGCGATGACGTGGGCGCGGGTGATCAGGCGCAGCTCTACGGCCGCGCGAATGCCGGCGAAGGTCATGAACTCTCTGAGGTCGTTGCGGTACGCGCGGCGTGTGTGGTGATTGTCGATGTTGGCGAACCACTCGGTCTCGGGCGGTACATCCTCAAGCTGGGAAAATTCTGAGGAGGTCAGCGCCCCGCGGGGCAGCGTAACTGGCTTGGGAGTGAGCTTTTTAGAGTTCACGGATTGGCTCACGTCGCGGGTACCTTGGCCGGCAACGCTGCGAGGATTGTTGCCGCGTCTGGCAGGTTCTTCGCATTCCACCGTATCAAGGGTACGCCCGCGGACCTCAAGGCATGATCCTTGCGGGCATCGGCATTTCGTCTGGCCTCCCGCGTGTGCGTGGAATCGTCGAGTTCAACAGCCGCGACGATGCTGGTGTCGGGATTCAAGATCAGGAAATCGAGCGAGAGTTGGTTGAAGCGATTGAGGATCGCCTGCGTGCGGCGGCCGCGTTGGAAGTTGAGAACCTGCAGCAACTGCACCTGGGCCAAGACAATATGATGCGGCAAAGTTTGCACGAGCCGCTGGTACAACGCTCGTTCACGCTCGCTCAGCAGCTGGCGTTTTGCCTCGAGCGGCCAGGATTTCGCGAACAAGCCGTCGCGGGATTTGAGTTTATCGGCAAAAGCGCCGAAGACCGCCGCCACCAGGACGAGCACTATAAGAAGAGCGAAAATGGGGTCGTGCATCCCCCTATTCTATCTTGATAAAATATGTTATCAAGATAGGAATGTACTTTGACCGCCATGCGCCAAGACCTTGCCAGCCGACCAGCCGCGGAGCGCTATCGCCCTGCGGGGTGCGGTGCGCGCCTCGAAGCAGCTGGAATTGCAATCGACTGAGCGCGGAGCTCGCGGTTAACGCATCCGCGTTACTTTGCAGCCTCGCCCGTTTTTCAGCTGCAGCCAGTACGAGCCCAGCATAGCGCGCGATATGGTGGCCGAATCCCCGAGCTTTGCCAGCACGTCCCCATCCGATTCGATCTGCCCCCAGACCTGCGTGTTGTCCAGTGTAAAAAGCGTGCGGCCGTTGCCGGTGAGCGCCAGGGCAACGATGCGACCCTCGATTTTCGCCAATTTTTCCGGCCGTGCGGCCAGCGCGTCCTCTTTCGCGGCCATGGGGCTGCCGCTCAAACCAAACAACTGCTGCGCGTCGAGGACCGGCGCGGCAGGCCTTGGCGCGGCGGAGGCAATCGCGGGCGGCGCATTGTTCTCGGGCGTGGCCGCTGCCGCGGCCAAAGACAAGGCGGGAGCGCTCGCCAATGCTGTGATTTCGCGATCGAAACATGCCAGCCTCGCGGCTGAATCCGTGATCGCTCGACAGGCGAGAACGCCCGCCAGCGGTTCGGCGGCCAGGCACGGCGACGCGCACGCGAGACAAACGAGCAGCAGAGATGACTTCAAATCAGAACTCCCGGCACCGGGCCCTCGGCCTCGTGATATTGCGCCAGCGCGAGCGTGGTTTCGCGCGCCAGGTCGCGCTCAAGAAGTGTGAGTTCCGCTTCATGACGACCGAGCGTGCGCAATGGCGCCGCCAAGCTGAGCCAAAAGGACAAATGACGGGGCGCTAGGCTCGACAACTTGCTCGAGCAATTCGCGGGCCGCCGCCGCGTCGCCGGCTGCGAGGAGTCCGCGAGCTCGCTCGTGAGGCCCCTTCGGTTCGCGCGCCGCTTCTGCCGTTGGCATCATCGCTAAAGTATACAATCAGCCGTATGCCCGCGCCCAAAACCCGTCAACAAGTTTGGCGTGCTTTTCGCGTTCCGCCATTGCGCGGCACACGCGCCGCTCAACGCGGTCTTGAAGCGCCTGGGCTTTTCAATGGAGAAGACCGGCAGCGCCGCCAATCCGCGGCCACTCACCCAGCGCAATACCGATTACGATTGCCCTCAACTGCTGCTTCAACTTGCCCGATCTCGCCTGACGTTACGGATCGTAATAGAAGCGCTTCACCCACGGCTCGAGCAGCGGCAGCACGGGCGAAAGCTCGGCCTGATAGCGCCGCCATTGTCCGAGCCCCTCGGTGTTAAGACCCCGCACCAATTGCGCCGTACTCGGCGTCAGCACCGCGCGCTTTTGGGTGCGCAAGGCGAAATCGCCCATCGCCTGCGCCCACTCAAGGTTCAAATAGGAGCAAACGCGCTTCATCTCACGCGTGAATTCAGTCACGACGTCTTCATGGCGCACGAGACACATATTCAGTTTCAGGGCGGTCGTGAGGCAAACCGCGAGCCCCATCACCGCATCGTAGTAGCGGGCTGCGCCCTCCAAGGACAGCAGTTCGTAAATCGGCGCGCTCATTTGAAACCGGTGCCGAAAGCAGCTCAACACCACGTCACGGGGATCGCGACACGCGAACAGGATTTTGGCGCATGGGAACAGGCGCGCGATCAGCGGGAGCTTGAGCGTGTTGAGCGGGTGTTTGTCGACAAATACCTTGCCGTCGACATCGACGCCCGCCGCCGCGACCAGCTGCCAGTACGCCGCCCGCGCCGGCTCGAGAGCGGCGCTCTCCGCGCGCATCAAGCGATCCAGATCCCTGGGACCGCGCATGAATTCGCGGACGCCATCGAGCAACAACTCGTTCTCTTCGAGGCTCACCACATCCGGATGTCCCTCGAGCACCACCTCGAGCAGCGTCGTTCCGGATCGTGGAAAGCCCAGCAAGAAGACGTGATTCGAGGGCCCAGGGATCGCTGCGGGCAAGGACTCGGCGGCACCGCCGGACCGCGGCGGCGCACGCTCGAAGTAGTGCACCAATGCACGGGCGTACTCGAGCGCGCTGGGACCCGCGGAAAAACGCTCGGCATAGGCCCGCCTCAATTGCTGATTGCACGAGGTATAGGCCGCGAAGGCCTCATCCGGCAAACTTCTGGCATCCAGGACATCGCCCAAGAGACCGGTGGCGTAGGCGCGTTCCACCGGCGCGAGCCGGTTGTCGGTCAGCAACGCGCGCAGCCGCGCTTCCGCCCGGTTGACTTGACGCTCGCCCAATTCCGCCGCGGCCAGACTCATCACCGCATCCGGAAATCCGGGCAACGCGGCGAGCGCCCTTTCCGCCCGTTCCCGCGCCTCGCTGTGCGCGCCGCGGCTGGCGGCGATGCGCGCCAGCCCGGCGAGTGCGATGCCGTGGTTGGCATCCAAATCCAGCGCGCGCCGATAACTCGCCTCGGCATCGCTGATCGCGCCGAGCGCCAACATGGCGTTGCCGCGGCTCGCATACGCAAACGGCAAGGACGGGTCCAACGCGAGGATCGCATCGAATTGCCGCAGCGCTTGATCGGGCCTTTCAAGCCGCAGCAGGCATAGCCCCAGGGCATTGCGTGAGCTTAAGTCGGCGGGCGCCATCGCGACTGCCCGTTGCAAAAGCTGCTCGGCGTCGCTGACCCGGCCCTGCAATTCGCGTTGCAGCGCCACAAGATTGAGCAGCAGCGGATGCTCGAGCCCGTCGGCCAATGCCGCTTCGGCCATGATCGCGGCTTCCCCATGCGCGCCGCGCTGCGCGACCGTGTGGACGGCGCTTATGGTCGCGTGATCGGCGCTTGGATCGCGCACAATGGCCGGGTTCACGAGCAGGTACCGTGGATTTCGCTCACATCGCCGCTGACCCGGTTCACCAATTCTCGCTCGGCGGTCCTTAGATGAGGGATCCAGATTTCCAAGATCAACACGGCACGCGGCACACCGCTGTCGTTCCAGGTTTCGTCGTCAAACACAAAGGCATGGCCCCGGTCCCTCTATTTCGCTGTTCCGCGGCAGCATGATCGCCTGCGCCTCTAAAAACGATTGATTCTTGGGCCGCGACAGTTCGTTGGCTAAGGGAGTGGAGCTCCAGATAGCTGCAAGGTTCCTTCTGCGCCAGTATTGCTTCAAGTTTGGGACACTACGTGAGGCCGTGAGTACGGTCAAATCCCGTAAGACCTATTGAGCGCCTGCGTATCCGCCAAATTTCATCGAATCGACTTGCCAACCGGCATCACGCTCTGCCGGACGCGAGACTATACAGAAGGTCTTTTTCTAGTCGAATTGGCGGGAGCACCCCGCAATCTCCTGTGCGCGCACCATCAAGAATTCACGGTGCCACCGAGCGATGCCATCAGCCGCGGCGTCTTCCTCGATGCGCGTTGGAAATTCTGATTGCGAGAGTAAGACCGGACCCGAGGGAGCACGTAGCTGGCTTTGAGTTGATTTCCCCGGGGTAGCGCTTTTATTTGTACTTCGATTTAGGAGTCCGCCCATGCGTAGCACCGAAAAGCTCTAATTCGTAAGTTATTGAATTAGCGGGATTCATTTAAAAGTCTCCTGTCCGGCAAACGGGTCGACGTCAACCGCATTGAGCTGACTCTTATATAGGGTGAAGCGGGACCGTATTTTTGAGACTAACCATTTGGTCCATCGTCTTCACGGCCTTCATCTTTGAGCGGCGAATCCGCGATTTCTTTGGGCATCGGAGCCGCTTCAACTCACTGTAGGCGAAAATTGCTGTAGTTCAGTGTTAGTGCCTGACGCATGGCCCAAGTGCTGATCAGCAGCCCGAGCGGAACGTTGATGCTTTCCACTTTAAGAAGCGTAGGCCAATCGGTCAACGGCATAACCTGCCTTGCGAATCGCAGCTGCAACAGTGCCATGGTCAAGGGAGCGCCGATAATGGCGTAGCGCCAAAGGTGTGCCCAGACGACTTTCGCGGCTTGCCGCAGTGTGAGGCCCGGAGGATTCGCGCCGCTGGAATCGGAGGGGATTAGCGCCGTCGTTACTCTCAGCGGCCAGGTTCCAAATTTCGCGCGCATGGCCCATTGGAATCCCCCACTTAAGGCTAGCATCACGGCGCCGAGGAGTACCGTCAGCCGAATCAATCTTTCAATCAGCGGGTGTTGTTCCAACTAAAAGAATAAAGCCGTAGAGGAGGTAGTATGGAATCATCAATACGAAAAACAATAAAAGCCCACGCCAGAGAAAAGCGAAATAAAAGACAAAGGCGCGCGGCCAAGGGGTTTCCATATACCGCTTTTCTTCATCTCATTGTATTTACTTCTCGGGCAGCTATCTCGGCACGACCGCTGGCGCGCGCGCCTATGGGTGTTGCCGCAATTCTAGTCGGACTCGCTTCCATTCAGGTTGCGAAGCGAATTTCAAGAATCCTTGCAAGTCCGGGAGCTGCTCGATCTCTGACGCGAGTACGGCGCTTTCGATGACGTGGTGCGTGCTGGTGCTGACGGAGCGGTGGTCGGAGGCGAAGATTACGCCCCCTCCCCTGCTTTTGGTGACCTGTTCTCGGGTCACCTCGCGCTCGCCGATGAGATGGCTCGCGAACCTGGCCGTGCCGCCGTTTTCGGATGCGGAGCAGCGCAGGATCAGGGTGTTGCCGCAGTTCTCGACAATAGTCTGTGCTTCCGCGCGCCCGAAGGAGCCTGCGACCTGGGCAATGGATTGGAACCCCAAGACGCAGCGGCCGCCGAATTTGCGTAAGCGCGCGAGGGCGTCTTTGAGCCCGTCGATTTGGCCTAAGGCGTCGAGTTCGTCGATGGCGAACCAGAGACGCTGGTCGCCTTCGGGTTGGCTCATGGCTTCGTAGATCGCCAGTCTCATCCAAGTGCTGATGATGTTGCGCAGCGTGGCGATCTCGTTCGCGTGATACGGCAAGAAAAGAACAGAGCCCCTACCCTGCCCGCGGCGGACCCAATCCCGCACTGAGAGACTGCTCTCAGAAGTTTGGCGCGAAATGGGTTCAAGCGCGGTGAGGTGCGTGTTGGCGACCGCGCGCACGGCGCCGAAGAAACGGCCGTTGTCTTGCACGAGGTACGGGCCGGCGGGGGTGTCGCTGAGGAGATCACGCAAGTCCTCGACAGGGGTCGTCGCGATCAAGCGGTAGAGCTCGCCAACGTCGTCGTGCCGCACACGGTGCAGTTGGCGAAGGAGCGATGTCAAGAACACCCGGGCGTAGTTGCGCCAGGAGCTTTCGGGACCCTCGATGTCGGCAATGAGGGACCGGGCGAGTTGATCGGCGTCGTACAGCGTGCCTATTTCACCGAACAGATTCCATCGCGCCGCTCGTGGATCGAAGGGGTTTAAGATCGCGTCGCCGCGGCCTGGATCGTAGAAGGAATCCAAGTAACTGCCGTCGGGGTCGGCGATGACGGCGCGATCGCCGCGCTTCATCGCGCCTGATAGAAGTTCGCGGATGGCGGTGGATTTGCCGGTGCCCGTGGTGCCGATCATTTTGAAGTGTTTGGTTTCGTCGGATTCGGGGACGGGAAGGCCTGCGAGGGTTAAGCCTTTCGGTTTCAGGCGGCCGCGCGCAACTCTTGGTGATTCTTGAAGGATGGTGCCGCGTTTGTGGATTTTGTTTTCGGGGAGACGGGCCAAAAGTTTGCCGGCGAGGCCGGAGAAGATAGCAACAAAGGCGAAGCCAAGATAGGGAAGCAGCTTTGCTAGGCCTAAGCTTTTAAGTGGGTCGGCCATTGCGGTCCACAACATCATCGCGACGATAAAGACAGGGATGGCGATCAGGGGGAAGGCTAAAATCCGAGTAATGGGAGCGCGGCCGAGGATCATTCCGGCCAGGACGGCGGCGGCCGAGACGCCGAAGACGAGTAGGAGACCGTTGATACCGTGATTCCAATTCATGGGTATAGGCCGATCACCGAAGTCGGCGATTCATCGGTAAGTGTTCCGCTGGCCAGCGGTACGTCCATGAAGTCCTCCCTGCCCTAGTTCAATTTTGCGCCCCGTTAAGATGGGTGGTCAAAGTTATGCGGACTATCAGACGGCGGTCGTGAACTTAGGGGCAGGCTTGAGTCGCATGCACGACTGCGGCTCGGCCATAGGCCGTGGTGACGAGGTCGATAATGTCGCCAGAGCCAAGAAAATTCGAAACGTTAGAATTGGCAAATATGACTACTGGAAGTGAACAATTCAAAATGCCAGCGTATGTATTAAGCGACCCGCTACTGTCGCCAAGACCCCCATTCTTGCAGACGTTGATGTCACCGCAGTTTCTGCTAACGGCATTATCCCAACCTAGAAAATTATTGCGCATGTTCAGTTCTTCGGCTTTCGTGAGCAAGATATTGCCTTTGGCAAGATCATAGACGACTGAGAAGACTTCCTTTGCGCTCATCACCCAACCACCTCCGCCGCAGACAAGCGTCCAGTCCCCCCAGTCCGTGCCTGGCTTCGACCCCGTCGCATCGGAATAGGACATCACGTCGGTCGGTCCAGCAGGCGGCGCCGCGCAGCGGACACCGCCCGTGGTGGTCCTAATATTCAGAGGCGCAAAGACGTGCTTGTTCATGTACTCCTCGTAGTAGGCAGCGCTCAGCGACGGTCGGATCGAATCCGCCCACTGTCCCAAGCCAATCGCGGCGAAGTCCAGCACCATGTCGCCTTCCATTATGGGCAACACCTCGCGGAAAATCGCAAAATTGCAGTTTTCGTAACTTGCGGGAGTGACTGGCAAAGTGCCCGTGATTCCGGCAGCAATCTGGGCTTTAATCTCCAAGTAGGACTGGCACGGCCCGAAGCCGGATTGGTGTGTCAGAAGTTCCTTGAAAGTTAGCGGCCCAAGTCCGGGCCCGACCGTCCAATCGACATAGAGAAAGGGGGCGATCTTATCGTCGATCGTGAGATTCTTGACCGCCAGCTCTTGAATGACACCGATTGCCGTCAGCGTTTTGCTAACACTCGCAATGTTCATGAACAGATCTGGTGTCATCGGCGTCGCGGGGGGATTTGCCGGGGTGCGCGCCTGACCGCCGTAACACGGTGGTCGCGTACCCACTATGACGACGTATCCTACGACGTTGCCCTTAAGAGCGTTACACAGAATGGTGGCTAGTGAATTCTCGGACACGCAGGTAGTTGAGTCGCAATCAATTACGTCGGGAGGTACAGCGCATTGGACGGTGATGTTGTTGACGTTCGCGTGGGTATAGCCGGCACCGTTCGTCATCAAGCAAGTCTGTCCAGACGGCGAATTGACGCTCACGGAATAGTGATCATTGTTCGCCAATTTAATCGGGAAGGTAAACGGCCCATTGCCACTCGTGATTGTCGTGCCGCCGTCTGCCAAAATCACCATAGTGCCCGGGGTCAGTCCGGAAATTTTTCCTCCAAGTGTGAATTTTGGAGAGTTCTTGACACATTGAGTCTCAGGAGTCGCGCCACCCACCAGCCGGGCGGTCTGGCATTTCCCGGCCGCGCCTTGGGAAGTTAGGCAATCGGCACCTGTTTTCTGGACTGTGAGTGGAACCCAATCGCCGTTGGTTCCCTCGCCCCTGGAACTGCATGCCCAAGTTATGACGCAGTTATTTATTTGAGTATTAGGGCCGCAGTCAGGTCCGGCAATCACGGGTTTTGCAAGCGCCAATTGAGCGAGGATGAAAATCGCAGCGGCGAGTTTCGTGATTACTTTCATCGGCTCGCGCCAATGTACGACTCGCCAGATGTCGGACTTTTCGATGCCACGGCGAAACGGCCGGCGATGGGATCTCGACGGCTGCCAAAGCAGATCAGTGGATCCGGTTGTGCCTTGGGTGAAGTAGGTGACGTCCATGTGGTCCTCCCAGTCCTACATTAAGTTTGCTCCGATCAGGGTAATTGGTCAAAAGTCGCCAGGTCATCGCGAACAGCCCGGCCCGACGGAGAACACTGGTCAAAAATGCAGCACTCCGGTGCAACTGACTGAATGGCGGCGACGTTTCGGTGACAAGGAACCGGTTGTGCACTGAGTTATCCACCGGAATGGGGGAGTTCTCCGCGGCAGTGCGGCTTGATATGGGTCGTTGCCATTCGCATCCGGCAATTCTTTTTCCTTAGTGAAGCACCACAAAAAGGTACCAATTATCGCCGATCAGTTTGTAGGCTGTTGTGGCGTCCGCCATCTCGGGAGTCCAGTGGTCAAGGTTTTGAACCAACGGCTGCGGGTCAGCGGGAGAATACACGTAGCCTTTGATGATGCCGTTGTCGATCAGCCCGTAGACAATATCCGCCACAATCAAGCAGGTTTCACCGGCGCCGTACACGTTAACCAATTGTTCGTTGGCGTCCAGTTTCACGAGAAGATCAATGTATTCGTCGAAAGTCTTCTGGGGCACTCCGACGGCGCGGGCGCTCGGCGAGGTCTTTGGATCTCGACCCACGCTGGCCAGCTTTGGATTCTCGGCCTGGAGCGATCGGATTCGATCGAACCACTCGCGATGTTGCTGAAATTTCTCAATGAGGTAGTCATCGCGCGGTGGGCTCCGGCCTTTAAACCCGGGGCCGGACCAAAACCCCTTTTTTTCGCGCTGCGCTTCTGCTTCGGCAAGGGCAACCTCGTGCATCATTTGTGAGTAGACGGTGTCCGTCACTAACCGATGGGGTTTTTGCTCCTCCGGCATTTTGGCGCGCTCTTGCTCCACCCATGCGCGGGAGTTGGCGAACTTGGGATCATTGAATAAGTCGATCTGTTGGCGGTCGGCCTCCAGCTGGTCTTGCATGTTTCCCGCGGGGTAGCGGCCCTCGCGGACGAGAGCGACATTGAGGCTGTCGTCACGATCTTGAATCCAAAGATACACGCGACCGTGTATGTGCTCGTTTGGGAATGCCAAATTCCAGCTTGAGATCGGTAGAGCCGTCGCCTGTGGATGAGTGCTAAGCCACTTTCCGATAAACGAATCTTGGTTCCACGGATTCGGCGGCGTTTGAATGATGCAGGCGTTGCCACCTAGCAGGCAATATAGAGTGGGGTCGCCGGCCCGAGTGGCATAGATCCCATCGACATGAAGATCGCTTGCCGGGAAAGACTGCTGAGCGAAGCTAAGGCCTGGGAGGATCAGCAGAAGTGGCGCGAAACTTCGCATTTTCTCTTAAGATTGCGGAACCTAAGTTACTGTCGAGATCATGTCGGTCAATCGTGGCAATCCGGTGGCAATGTTGTGGTGAACGATGGCAGCCGTCTTCTCCGTCTGGCCGGGGCTGTTCGTGCCCGCTGACGCTCCGCTTTCCCTGCTCCGCTGCGGTCCAGCCAGTGCATCCATGCACTGTCGTTCGCAGGCATGCTGCTCACCCCTGCACTCGCCCGGCGTCGGCGAATCAAAGGCGTGACTTTGATTCGCCTCACGGACTGCCGTCCGTTGCGACCACTTCGCTACGCATTCCTGCTTCGCTAGCGGACCTGCCCAGACTCCTGTCTGGGCGTTCGCCGACACGCGGCTCACCCTGTCGCAATCCCCGTACAGCTAAAACGTGATCATTTATCGGCCATCCGAATACGTCGGCGAAACCTTATAAGGCTTGTAGTTAACCCAGTCGCGCTTAAGAGAGTGAACAGGGTGCCGAAGGCAATGACAAATCGTTGGGTGGTTTCGTAGGTCGCTCCGCGAGTCTTGTAGTTGGTGATAACGAGATCGCCGCAGACCACTTGGAATAAGTAGCTGCCGTAAGGGCTAGGCGGGGCCATGCGCCAAATTTTAGTCGGGCCAAACTGCTTTCTGCATGGAATGGTCGTGGCTCGATATGAGTAAGGGATTGTGTTCGTGCGTTGATAAATCACTTGGTCCCCTGCCCTGCATCGTAGGTTTAGGGGATATGACTGTCTACTCGCAAGGCTGGGCAACGGCGGCAGTGGATCACAGGTGTACATGGTCAGCTGATCGATTGGCGGTGCATTCAAAGGCATACGCACCAGAAAAATCAGAATTCCGAACAGGAGACCCAAGCTCCAAAGGATGAGGGGCATCGTGGAGTTAGGTTGATTGGCGGGAATCGGTGCGTGCGGGTACTCGAGGTCGAGCGGCGGATCGAGTGACTCGGCGATCCGCGATGGTCCGGGGCGTTCCGGTGGCTGTTCTTGAATTATTGACACTTTATCTGGTCGTCGGTGGCGCTATTTGCAGTTTGCCATCGGCCGCGCGCCCGATTCGGCGGGTTCGGTACGAAATCGGCGTGCCAGTGCTTCATGAAGAGGAATCGGATTTCGAGGTCTTGCAGTTTGTTTCCGCGGCGATTCTATGGATCAGCTCGAGTTGCGCTGGTGTCCATTTGATATCGGGTAGCTCGACTAAACCTAAAAGATAGTTGCAGGCGTCGGTGGGTAGAAGTGAGCAGCGGGTGGTTTTCTTGCGTTCGTATTCCGTGATTTGACCTGCAGGCCATTCGTCATCCTTGCTCCGTAACTGTTGCTGCATGCAGGGTTGCGTACGACTGAATGCACTCAGGCTTTTGTATTCTGAATTGGACAGGATAATAAGCAGTTCCAGAGCGGTTTTGGGCTTAAATTCCTGGGGCGAGAAGAAAACGATTGGGAACGGGTGATTTTGCAGTCCGACAATCACGTAGCGGATCCAGCGCGTAATGTGGCCGTCGGGCGGGGTCCCTTGGATGATGTCGTAGCCGATTGGAAAGTTTGGCAGGTCGGCTAACGGTGGTCCGGAGATGACATCCGGTGAAGTCGCCGCTTTTTTTTGCGTCGATTCGGCTGCGCTGTTGGCGAGCGGCGGGAGGATTAAAGCCGCTAGGACACACGCGAATATAGGCGATTTCATTGGGCGCGCACGCGGGAATCGCCCGGCCCGGAAGATTCGCACTCGGCGCAGACGGTGAGCGCCGACGCGAGGCCGCGCACATCTAGTTGGTTATTTCTTCGCTGCATGCGTCCAAAGACTGTCGCTGGGCCATGTGGCTCCCTCGATTCTCTGCGGCGTCGAGATGGCGCGGGCGTGGGCGGTGAGTTCTTGGGATTCGACGAGAATCAAGATGGCGCCGGTATCGGATGTCAGGGTGTAGGGTTCGTTCGGGTTGAACACTGCGCCCATGCCACCGGAAAAGTTGATTCTGGCGCCGATCTCGGATTCGATTGTCACTCGGCCGTGGACAATGAGTAACGCGGCGGCGTGGGAGATGGAGGGTGCTTCGATTTTGCCGCCCTTTTCGAGGTGCAGGCAGCTCAAATGCGTGTCGCCTTGGCCGTCGGCGAGGGGGAGGAAGCTGGCGCCGGTGGCGCCGAAGGACTTGAGGGGGTCGGCCGCGGGGCGAGTGAAGTGGATAACGCGCATCGAATCAGCCCACTTCGTTCGCTGAGTCGGGTGGAAAGAAGAGAATTTCGTGGGTCATGTCCTTCGACTCCTCTGAGCGGAGTTTGCGCCGACCGGAATGGGGGGTCAAAAAAGTTGGGTGACGAGAATGTGGAGTTATGCCGCGCTTACGTGCGCGGCGATGAATTGCCGCTGGACCACTCACCGATCAATCCTAAGGTTGGTCAGCGCAAAGAAACACCATGTGGCGTTTGAAATCCGCTCAATGTCGCCCAGACGCCATTGTTGTGAAATATCCCTATGGTCGCGTGACCCAATCGCCGCGTCGTCGCCAATCGTTGCGGCGGAAATGCATTTGCATAATAGTTCGCCTGGAAATCGACGGTCGGTCTGCCAGCGGATCGAGCCGAAACTACATGCCGGTAGGCAATCCCACGTTGTATGCGAGCACCGCAAGTGACTTTCGTAGCTCCCCTTGCACGATTTGAGTCGAGGGCGCCATCGCCTCGCCAGCCTCGGATATGTGCTATCCAGGGATCATTGCCGATATATGTATATAGATCTGCCCGAGAGAGTATATCGCCTCCACTTGTTCGCTCACCTGACCTAATTCTGCGCGGGAAAAGTAAAGGACATCGCGGTGATTTTTATTACATCACCCGATTGCATCTCAATTTCGAGGGTTTGTTTACCCGCTAGATCTTTTTTCGGTCCGCGCAGCTCGTTGACGCTGACGCTTGGTCCCCATTCGTTCAGCCGAGGGATCACAAGATTCGAGACTCCCTCTGCGCGCACCGATACCAATTGCGGGCCATTTCTGCGGAACGCTAAAACAGTCGCGCCATTTTCCCAGTCCAAAGATATGGAAAGCAGCGTCCAATCGTGCATGGCTATTTTCTCCACTCTACGGTGCTAATGGCAGGTGCGCGGCCGGTGATTCAGGGTCGACGACCTCACCACCTATACCGAGGCGTTCACCCGCAGGATTATTTACGTGAACGTGCCCACCGGTGCTGTCCGGATGGATCAAAATTCTTTGTTTGCCTGTGACGGGATCGATATAAGATCCTTTGCCGGATTTCGGATCAGGACCCTTGGGAATTAGGCCGGCGCCAGTTGCAGCATCATGTATTTCGTCTGGAGACCTTCCAGCCACGTCACTTCGATTTATGCGTGGATTCTGACGGATTCGATGCCGACGAGCCAATAGGGGCAGCACTGTCATGAGGACTAGTGCTTGGAGCAGTGCAGGTGCAGTGCCAGCGGATTAAGATCCGCTCGCGCGTAGGCCATCGTCGTGTTGAGCAAGGCATGGCCTAGCCACTGGCTGATCGTCGCAAAATCCAGGCCCGCCTTCAGCAGATGGATCGATGGATCTATCTTCCCAGCGGACCCTTGTCACCGCTCAGCAGACCCTTGTCACCGCGTAAAACCATGTCGAGAGCCGCCGCCAAGCGCGCTTCTGCTGTGGGAGCTGGCTCTTTGGCCGAACCGTAGGCAGTAATTCCAATATCCTCGTTGAAGATGAAATATCCAATGCGGCCAGGCGCCGAGCTACTGGCACGGCCTCCCGGCGCTTCCACGCAACGGTCGGGTTGGATCTGGCTCTGGCAATCGGAGCTGATTAGAGCAACTTGACATCGCTTCTGGTCACCGCGTAAACACTTCTCGATCCGGAATACTGCTCCACCAGCGGTATAAGTTGACAGAGGCTCCAGCCCACCCCGCGGCACGGCAAATACCTTGTACACCCCGTACGCGCACCGATGCTTCGCATCCGAGCAGTCTCGAAGCTCTGCGCTGGTAAATTCATCAAAAAATCGATCCTTCTCCTCGGCGGTAATTCGATGGAGAGGAACGATATTGCCGCCTTCCCACCAGCCAAGGCCATTCGTCGTCGGATCAGATACAAACCGTTCAAAGACTGTGCGCGCGGCATTGTTGTAGTAGATAGTCTGAGAACTCGCTCTGTCAGCATCGAGCGCTGCATGAGTTACGCAACACAAAACCGCGCCGATCGCGATCTGCTTCTTTGGTCTCATAGACCGTAATCACTCCAGCTCATGGATTCGGAGTCAGCAAATCTTGTGCCGCTTTGTTGTACGGAATCTGGTGATCCTTGTTCCACTGACCGAATGGCAAGTTGTCCCGAAGCGTGCTGTCAATACCAGTTGCGCTACCATGCATACCTTCATGCACGACTTCAATTTGTTGCAACGTCTGCGGGTTCATCGTCGTGATGCCCGTTGCTTGGCCTTCGCCGGTGCGGCCGGCCGGCCCAACATAGGTTGTATTGCCACGTGTACCCATTCCATTTACGTGTTCTCCGCCGAAGACTCTGCCATTCACCTCCATGATGCGGTTAACCAAAGCATTGCCCACCTCACCGGCAGTTACCGTCACGGACTTCCCGGTCGATTCTACCGTTAGCGTCGTGCTTTTCGTAGGATCCGACATCAGCTTATTGACAGCTTCAGTGTACGCCTTTTCGAATGCAGAAACTCGTTTCTCCTGCCCCGACGTTAACTTATCGCGTGTGATTTCCTTGCCTCGCCAGTTATAGAACTTGTCGACCTGGCATACCCACGTCACCTCATTGTTAGTGCAGGTCTCGCCGCTCGGGTCCCTCCTGTTGAGCGGATCATTGCCGGCATATGTATAGAGATCCAAATCTTGTGTATACCCAATCGGATCCGTCTGTAAGAAACGCCCCAACTGCGGCGAGTAATATCGGGCGCGGTAGTAATACAATCCAGTCTCAGGATCACACCGTCTTCCCGTGTACAGAAATTGCTCGCCGACTGTGGCGGAGCTGCATGACAAATCCCCAAACTCGTCGTACGCCATTCTCTGATTTGCGATTAGGTTGCCGGAAGCATCTGTCATCGCCATCACCGAGCCTTGGTGATTAACGTGATAGTACGTCTTGGTAGGATTCGTGATTGAGCTACCTTCGGCATGCGCTATTCGATAGTCCACGCTTGGTCCTGTAATGTAGCGCCGGAGCAGCGTTGCACCGTTGTACTCCGCAACCTCCTCGTCGCCATCGAGTAAATAGCTTGTCGTGCCCTGCCCTGTCACCGTCTTTGAGACTCGGCGCCCGAGTCCGTCGTAATCGTAGATGATGCTGGCCGTAGTGCTGCCATTGGTGGCCGCCGAGACCAAACGGTTTTCGCTGTCGTAGGTGTAGGTCGCTTTGCCGCTTGCGGCGTACCACACTTGCAGGTTGCCGTTGAGGTCATAAAGCGATGTGTTTCCGCCTATGCTGCCGTATTGGTTCAAATCATTCGGTACATAGGTCGTGGAGGACGCAGCCCCAGGTGTCGGCAGATAGAAATCGTCGTTCGCGCTCAAGTTTGTGAGCTGGTATGAGTGATTGCGCCCGTATGCAAAGCTCACGTTGGTCCCATTCATCGTGTGCGAAAGCGCATTTAATTGCCCGTCGGTCTCATATCCGTAGGCCACAACGTTGGTTGCATTGCAGGCCGTGGTTAGCCCTCCCAAACATATCTGCTGATAGCGCGAGAGCACATCATAGTTGTAGGACGCGAGCTCGTTCGTCGAGGTGCTGTTTTCCCTAACATCCGTCATGCGCTTGCTAACATCGTAAGCATATGTGACGTAGTACGCGTCGGGCCAAGTCGTACGGGTGAGGCTTCCCGCGTTGTCGTTCGTCGAGGCAAGCGTGTCATAGGAATGGCCGACGATAATACCGTCGTTGCTCTCGGTGAGCTTGCGGCCATTGGCATCATAAGTATAGACAATGGTATGAGCGGGACTTGTGCCGAAGGCTGCTTTGCTCACATTTAGCGGGTCGCCCGTGAAGTTGAACCCGGTTGTCACCGCACCTTGCGAGGCCGGGGATTTCTTGTCCGGCCGATTCAAAGCATCGAAGTGATATCCAATCGAGTCGCCCTTTCGAGTTCTAAGGGAGGTCCGATTGTTATTCGAGTCGAAGCCCGACTGCTCGTAAGTCTGACTAGCAGAACAAGAAGGCAGTGAACCGTCGTTGGCCGCGGCTGTGCACAAAGTGCCGGCGCTGGGATCGGGGAAGTAGGCAAACTGCAATCGATCGAGACCATCGTATTGATACCGGGTCATGTTGTTATTGGCATCAATCGCATACAATTGCTTGCCGTTTGCGCTGTAGCATGTATTTGCACTGCAATAACTCTCGTAAAGAAATGGGCCGCTGCCAGTGTAACCGGAGGGATTCCAAGTGGCCGGCCACGTCCCGGAGGGATGACCGGAGGAATCGATCCATCCTGAGCCGCCCTTCCAAATCGCAATCGGGTTGCCCGCCAGATCAAATACCGTCGCTGTCTGTCGGCCATCTGCATCTTGAACTACTTGTTTCCTGCCAATTGGATCGTATGCGTACGTTGTCGTTTGAGATATTGCGTCGGCGACGGATTGCAGATCTCCCGTTGGGAAGTAACTCCGGGATTCCGTCATCCACTGCCCGCTTGGATAGGAGTTTGGTGCGCAGGCGCCCGTTGTCGTTTGGGTCGAGGCGTTAGGATCAGTTGTAGTGGCCGGGGCCGTGGAGGTTGCCGACAATGGTCTCACACGATTGGTCGAAAGCAGCTCGCCGTCCGCATCGTAGCAATAGCGCGTGAATCGCGAGTTGGGGGCCGCGATCCATGTCAGGCGCCGCATCGTATCGAATGCATAAGTCGTCGTGTCAGCGGTGCCGGTGATCGGCCCGTCAACAGTTTGCACATTCCCGATAGCATCGAAAGTATACGCCGTGCTGAGCATCAGCGCACCGGCCTTGGTCGTGGTTGTGCAAGCGTTTCCCGCCGCCACTGGAGGAATGTACGTCGTCGTCGGATCTACGACAGACGTCTGCAGGACCAACTTGGCAGCGCTGTACGCATAGGAGTTAACACGATTCGTCGAGCCGTCGGCCCTCTTAATCGAGGCCGCCAGCAGACTCACGGCGCCGGTCTGTCCCGTTGCCGTATTCGATGAGTAGCAATAATCTGTCTGACCATTCCCGCTGACGCCTCCCGTTTGTGCGGTAACTGCGGGTCCAACGACCCGTTGAATCTGCCCGGTGCCCGCCGTAGTGTTCTGGCCTAAGTACGTGTTGGTCGTGGTATTGAGATTTGCGTCCTGGACCGTCGCTACCTTGTTGCAACTGGCGGGGAAAGCGCAGCTGGCGATTGCCGGGCCCTCGACATACGTCATCGTTTCCGTGGGTGCGATCCCCAGCGTGCTGCCAGGCTTTGGAATGTGGGCCGTCGTCAGTCGATTGTGCCGCACATCGTAGGTGTAGGCCTCTGTGTTCAGTTCCGGGAACACTTTGCGCACAAGACGTCTGTGTTGATCATAAACGTAGCTCGTGACATTGCCGAGCGGATCCACTTGTTGCTGTGTGTTTCCCCACGTGTCGAAGTATTTTGTAGTTAGCGCGCCGAGAGGGTCCTGTTCTTCTCCTCGCTTCTGGTTCTGAGTACCGAACAGGCCCCCAATAAAATAGTTGGTAGTAAATTGCGTTGGCTGGCTGTTATCGGTAATACTCGCTACCCGAAATAGTGAGTCATACCCAATCGTGATATAGGGGACCGTGGAACTTAAGGGTGTGTAAACCTTAGAAATACCTGCCGCTGGGCGCGCGGGGACCAACGTCGACGGCACTGTGTAGTCATAGATTGTTATGCTCCCATCGGCGCCATTTACTTGTCCCTGGGGGCCCCCAAGAAGAAATACGGATACTTTTCTGCCCGTCTCATCCAGTACAGAACTTGCTCCCGGATTAGTCCCATTCAGGCCGCAAGGGTCGTTAAAGATCAAGGAACGCCCAAGGTTATTGGAAACCCCTGTAAGGCACGCTTGATATTGCCCCGCATACGTCCCAGTCGTTCCATACGAGAAAGTGAGCACAACGCCGGTTGGAAAAGACCAAGTGCCGGGAACAAACAGGTAACTGTAAGGATAATTGAGGGTTCCTGTTCCGCTCGAGGGGAGCGACTGACGCATCGTCATCGACGAGCCCGCTTTGTCTAGCAGCGTAAGAGTCACACTTGTTGCGTTCCAGACCCATCCGCCGTTAAATCCGTCGAGAGTCTGCGGGCCCGACTGCGTCAGCTTTTCGGCGCTTCCCGCCCCCGAATCGAATGTGCCATCGGGAAGCTTGACGAAGGTACTGCGCTTGGGTGGGCGCGTAACCACGACGACATTTCGATTCAGTGAATTGATCATCCAGTTCGTTGCGAATACATTCGCGAGCCGCGAGCGCATGTTGACGGTCCCAAGGCTGAGCCATCGCTGCACGAACATGCCGGTGATCACATCAACCGCGTCCAATGCGGAGTCCCGCCCAAAACCTGCGAACGCGTCCGATTCGATCGATGCTCGTATGGACAAGCTATGAGTCCATCCCCCGCCGCCGAGGCCCGAAGGATCTGGCTCCGTGGGCCAGGTGAGAAGTTGCCCAAGTGAGTTGGGGCCTGGTGATGTGTAACCCATGGAAGAAGCGTTGTAGACACGCTGATATGCAAGCGAATTGGGGAATTCGCCAACTCCCGTTACAAGGTCAGGCTGCGGTGTCAACAGAAGCTGCCCGCTGGCAAGATCGACACCGTAAGTATGTCTATTCTTGACGGCATAGTCATGAACCTTTACCGCTTGTTCGGCCTCATTCGCAGGATCATAAGCGACAGCGCCGCCTGAACCCTTTGCAAACAAAGGTGGCAACGTTGCAAGGTAGGCGACATGATCGTTATTAACTCCAAAGGCGACCAATCCTGTCCCTGTGTAAATAATGCTCGTGCTCGGAAGATTTACCTGACCTACGTTGGCATTGAGGGGGACGATCAATTCGTAGCCAGGATTGGCTTTTGCATAGCTCGAGATCATTGAGACGGTCGATCCCCAGTTATTGGGTGATGGGGCGAGTGCCGCCGTCACCACATCCACATTGGACGCCGTTACGTCCAAAAATGGAATGTTGTTATCATTTGATCGCGTCATCATGGACAAGCCAGCGCCGCCATCGTACGGGCCATCGGCTTGTTCGAAGATGCCGCCTTCCAGTCGATTCATGGCGGCGCTCATACCCAAAAATGCCGCCGTCCGGTCAGCTGCTACATTCGTGGTTGAATCGGCGCTTAAGGTCGTTTGCACGTTGATAATCGTCTCGGAGCCCGCGATATAATCGCCCGCCAGCGCCACGCCCACAGAATGATGATTGTGGGTAGCGACGCCGTTAATGCTTCCGGCAATCGAGCGGGCGCGGGATGTTTGTGCCAGCCAATTGGCAATCATGGTGGCCTCCTGTTGCTGGAAGCAGATATTCTGATCATCCGGCTGCGTTGGGTTCAGCTTGTTGGTGCAATATTTGGGAGGCGCATTGTTCCCCCCTCCTGTCAGGCCCGGGAAGATATTTTTGGGATCGGTAGGGTTAGACCAAATTATTCCATTTGTTTTATCGCGGCGCTGCAAGTCGGCATAGTAAGTGGCGGTGCTCGCGGCTTGCTCACCAAAGCCCTGAATAAGCGTCACCACGCCAGTGTGCCAGGTATCGGAAGTGCATTGATTCGGACTTAAGGTGCCGCAATCATTCACCAAGACGACAAGTTGGGTGCCAACCGTTTCCGACGCATACTGCCCACTATTCGCGGCATAGGGATGATGGATAGCCACATTCAGAGTGACTACTGTGTTAAGCGCATTCGGCTGATCGCTTCTGACCAACGCCGTGTATTCGGCGTACAGCGTGAAGTGCTCGGTGGTCGTCGTCGCCGTACTGAGATCAGCATAGCCAAATAGTCGCAGGCGTTGTCCTGCGGTCTCGTCGGCAAAGAGCAACTGATTGATTTGGTCAAACTGCACGGTCATCGTCGTCCGAAACGCATCCGGAATATTGCCTGTCCAGGAGTACGTGGCCGCCGCATAGGCGGACGTGGGAAGGAGCGTTCCCGACGCCGTGGATTGGGCCGTATCGATGAGTAGACCCCCGATAGTGTCTTCGATTGCGAGATACGTATTGTTTGTCGTGTCATAGCTCTGAAGATAATGCTGCAGATTCGTGGCGTAAGTAGTGAGCTTACTTTCAATACCCGCCTTGTTGACACCCTGCACGCAATTCACGCCTTTCACGCCACAGGTCGTTTTGATCGCCGGCACCAAAGTAGTCGTTAGAAGGGACGACGCACAGGTGGGTGTCCCGCTTCCAGCGCAACCTAGCGCTGATGCCAGATTGATGCCGGTTTTCTTGATTTGAACTTTATACGACGGGTCATAGATGACGCCATTGGCTAGAATCCAAGGATGGAGCATCGTGACGGCGGTAATCGCAGTGCCTGACGTTAGTGATGTACAGGTGGCGGCGCTATTGATGGTGGCGGGAATCCCCCCATCTGCGAGGTACTGACAAGCCGCCTTGGCGTCTGTAAATCCACTCCAAGCCGTGAACTGCGCACCGGTGAGTGTCAACACGCCCACTTGATAGGTGGCAGGCACGCCGCCCGTGCGAAGCAAGCTGACCATCAAATGCGCCTGGTCGAAGGGGGTCCCCGATTGATCGATCAATGCACCCCGACCGCCTTTGGAGAGGCCAAATCGAAATTCAACGCCAATATTATTGCGTACGTACTCATATACGGCGGTGGCGTAGCCCGTGGGTGAGTAGAGGCTTGCGCCCAGTGAGCGGGCCAACTCTTGAATCTCGGGTGCGGTCGCGGGCAACGCGGCGACGCCCGTGGTCGGCGTCATCGATTGAGTGTTGTAAAACCCGATCGCGTTCTGAGGCGTAACTAGAGGCGCCGTTAACATCTTTACGGATGGGAGCTGTGCCATCGCTGGGCCTGCTACGAACGAGCAGGCCACCAGCAAAATCGCGGGATGAGTCCAGCTCCGCCGCTCGATCGGATTTACCTTGGCATCCGTCACGTTTTTTTTGCGACTGTTTGTATAGGCGATCATTTCCGTTTCCTAAAATAAGTCTGCGTCTCGATTTACTCCTCGAGATTGCGCTGCCCAAAAGAGCCGACATCGCACTAGGGCAGCGCAGAGAGAGTCGTCAAAAAGGATGCGTAGGTCAGTCATCGGTTCGCTGATCCCTCAATGCGAAGCGCGGTGTACTGCGTTTAGCCGGGCCGGCCGTCACTTGTGCACAATGGTGCAAACGGTGGTGCCGGTGCCGTTAAAGCCAAATCCATTCAGAGGTCTCCATGTCCATGTCGCCGTTCCGGACGCATACGAGTACGTGGCAGAAGCGCCGGCGAAGGTGACGCCCTGCGCGGTGGCAGACGTCAGCCATCCCTGCCCTGGATCTGCCGCGAATCCCGCTACTGAGAATGCGGAGAAGGAGTAAGTCTGAGCCATGCCGCCGGCCCACTTGTCGTAAAGCGATGTATAGGTGTAGCCGTTCGTCGTCGTAGCCGGACTCATCGAGCCGAAAGAGCCGCTGAGGAACCCGCCCGTGCCGGTTGGCGTAGTATTCCCTTCGGTCATCGTAGGCGTATCGGAATACGTTGAGCTGGTCGTGAATGATCCTGAGCTTGCCGGCCCGTTGCCGCTGGAGTTGGTCGCGACCACTTGCACAGTGTAGGTGGTACTCGCGCTCAGTCCGGAAAGGCCAGCGGATAGCGCGGTGCCGACGTTGATCCACCCGCCAGAATTCACACTATAGGAATAGCTCGTCACGGTGCCCGAGGCGGCAGTCCATTGCACAGTCGCCGTGTTCGGCGTGACGTTGGTAAAGCTTGGGACGCCGGGGGCACTGGGTGGCGGTGGCAGTGTCGTAAGGGATGCCGAGCTTGCGGGCCCATTACCACCTGGATTGGTTGCGATCACCTGTACCGTGTAAGTGGTTCCTCCCGTCAAGCCCGTGAGATTGGCACTCAGTGCGGTACCCACGTTGGTCCATGCTCCGGAATTTACGCTGTAGGAATAGCTCGCCACGGTGCCGGAGGCGGCGGTCCAACTCGCGGTCGCCGTCGTCGCCGTGATGCTCGTAAAACTTGGCGTACCCGGTGCGCTTGGAGGCGGTTGCAGCGTCGAAAAGGAGGCTGTGCTGGGAACACTATTGCCGCTGGCATTCGTCGCAAGCACCTGCACGGTGTAGGTGGTGCCTGCGGTCAGACCGGTTAGATTCGCGCTCAACGCGGTACCCACGTTGATCCACGCTCCGGAATTCACGCTGTACGAATAGCTCGTCACGGACCCCGATGCAGCAGCCCAACTCGCCGTCGCCGCAGTCTGCGTTATGTTCGTAAAGCTCGGAATGCCAGGGGCGCTGGGAAGCGTCGTAAAGGATGCCGAGCTTGCGGGCCCATTACCACTTGGATTGGTTGCGATCACTTGTACCGTGTAGGTGGTTCCTGCCGTCAGGCCCGTGAGATTTGCGCTCAATGCCGCACCCACGTTGGTCCACGCGCCGGAATTTACGCTGTAGGAATAGCTCGCCACGGTGCCGGAGGCGGCAGTCCAACTCACGGTCGCCGTGGTCGTCGTGATGTTCGTAAAGCTCGGTGCACCCGGTGCGCTCGGTGGCGGTGGAAGCGTCGAAAAGGACGCTGTACTGGGAGCACTATTGCCGCTGGCGGTCGTCGCGATCACCTGCACGGTGTAGCTGGTGCCTGCGGTCAGACCGGTAAGATTTGCGCTCAACGCCGTACCCACGTTGATCCACGCTCCGGAATTCACGCTGTACGAATAGCTTGTCACGGTGCCAGAGGCAGCAGCCCAACTCGCCGTCGCCGCGGTCTGAGTTATGTTCGTAAAGCTCGGAATGCCGGGGGCTCCGGGAAGCGCCGGGGTCGTGAAGGATGCGGAGCTCGCTGGACTATTACCACTCAAATTGGTGGCGACAACTTGTACGGTATAGACGGTTCCTGCCGTCAGGCCCGTGAGATTTGCGCTCAACGCCGTACCCACGTTGGTCCACGCGCCGGAATTCACACTATAGGAATAGCTCGCTACTGTGCCCGAGGCAGCAGTCCAACTCACCGTCGCCGTGGTCGTCGTGACATTTGTAAAGCTCGGGACGCCGGGGGGCGGTGGCGACGTCGTGAAGGATGCCGAGCTTGCGGGCCCATTACCACCAGGATTGCTTGCGATCACTTGTACCGTGTAGGTGGTTCCTCCCGTCAGGCCCGTGAGATTGGCGCTCAATGCCGCACCCACGTTGGTCCACGCGCCGGAATTCACGCTGTAGGAATAGCTCGCTACTGTGCCCGAGGCAGCAGTCCAACTGACCGTCGCCGTGGTCGTCGCGATGTTCGTAAAGCTCGGTGCACCCGGTGCGCTCGGTGGCGGTGGAAGCGTCGAAAAGAACGCCGAGCTTGCGGGCCCATTACCGGCTGGATTGGTTGCGATCACCCGTACCGTGTACGTGGTTCCTCCCGTCAGGCCCGTGAGATTTGCGCTCAACGCCGCACCCACGTTGGTCCACGCGCCGGAATTCACGCTGTAGGAATAGCTCGCTACTGTGCCCGAGGCAGCAGTCCAACTCACCGTCGCCGTGATCGTCGCGATGTTCGAAAATGTTGGCACGCCCGGAGCGCCTGGTAAAGGCGGTAGCGTCGTGAAGGAAGCTGAGTTTGACGGACCATTTCCACTCAAATTGGTCGCAATAACGGCCACAGAATATGTAGTGCCAGTCGTAAGTCCTGAGAGACTTGCCGTCTGTGCGCTGCCTACGTTGACCCACGCACCCGAATTCACACTATATGAATAGCTCGCGACAATACCTGTTGCCGCGGCCCAAGAGACAGTCGCCGTCGTCGCAGTGACATTCGTAAATGCTGGAACACCGGGTGCGCTCGGCAGCGCCGGGGCGGGAGTTGTTTGGACCAGCTTGCGATTGCCGGCAGCGTCTAACGAGTAACTAGTCGACGCGCCGTTCGAATAGGTGGTTGCCTTGAGGCGCCCCGCTTCATCGTACGTGTAGGTGACGGTGCTCGCTGATACGCCCGCAGTAAGCAATAGGCTAAGCAGAATCGTTGATACCCGACCCGGATGAGCGGCAAGCGACACCAGGCCGCGCGCGAGTTGTCGGACCCTCGAAAAGAGGAGCGGAACTTCCCTGTGCATCCCTGTTCAACCACATCGGCGGCAGCACTAGTGCTGCAGACGTTAACCCGGCGTTAATCCATGGTTCCCAAGACTTCTCATTCTTGGATGAACATCCCAGTTCAAAATGTATCTCTGACGAAGATTCAAATTCGGCGAGATAATTATTGCTGTGGGCTAAACATAACTGCCCTTGTGTGAATCTGTCAACGAAATTCGCAAAAAAATGTTTAGAGAAAATTATTGAAGCAATTTGACATTATTTTTGCACGATGCTTTTGGCGCGTTAGCTGTGCGACTCCAGCGCATCGTCAAAGTCGTTTGATGTGCATCGCCCGTGAATCGGCCCGAATACGGCTTGTTCTCTTCGACGATAATACCCATGCCGCGAAGATGTCGTTCGGGTTTCGGGGGTGTTGGGTCGTTACGGAGATGCGGCCGTGGACTGAGCGTGGCGGCACGCGCGATGGAGGGTAGGGTGCTTCGATTTTGCCGCCATTTCGAGATTCCAATGGAGCGCGCCAACCTTTATAAAAGATAAAAGACCGAGATCGCTGTTAGCCTCGCGCCGCCAAATTGGTCAACATAAGAGATGTGATTCCCCACCCATGTACACTGTCGTCAATGCGCACGATCCAATAAGCGAAAAGTGGCGCCGGAATGTCCGGCATCTTCTAATGTTCTTTTAATCGTCTCATGTACCACAATCGCAATTTCCCAACCCTTTGCTCGAAATATTTTGTGTCCGCCCGCCTTTTCTGGATCGATAACCATCTTCATCATCATTTCATACTCACCAGCCAATTCAGGTCGAAAACTCGATTCCGTCCAAAGAGTGTATTGGGAGGACTTCCTGTCGATACAATCTACAATTGATAGTAGGTGAATTAGATAGAAGGGTGTAGTTTCGCCCGTAATATCAATTGGTATCAATTGAAGTTCCAACGGATCGACGCTTTTGAGAGTTTTTGAGACCGGTTCCCTGCAAATCAAGATGTCATGCGAACCAAAATTGATATCATTCAGGTTCCCAATTTGGGCAATCTCACCCCGCACCTTTTCCGCAATAGAAATCGGCCCCTGATGGCGAATCAGCTCACTTTCGTTGACGTCCACGCCGCCAATGCGAATCGGAGAAATTAGCGATTGATGCTTGAGTCTTGAATCGAAAGACATCCTATAAAACATACGGCCATTACTTCGTGACTAGGTTATTCAGAAAAGAACTGGGATTCTGCAACTCTTGTTTTATCGATTGTAGCATCGAGCGGAAAGCCGCTGTGTACTCCGGGGTTCCTTCTGTCAAGCCCCTCGTTGATCCTGCAAGTCGATCGTACACAATTTGATGGTATTCCTCGGGGTGGGGCCCGTAGTGACCCTCTAATATTACTTTGTTGTCCGCATCACTGAGCTTCATGTTTGCTTTCCGGAATAACTCTTTGAATCTCGGCGTCCAAGGCCCTCCATTTCGATCCGATTTGCTGTTCTTATCTGTACAGATGTGGTGTTCCTCGCAGTCTCCATTTGGAGTCGCGCTTCTCGAACCAGTCTGCAGTGTGTTCTGAACACCATTGGCCGAGGATCTCGCGATGGCAGCCATCGCCGCTAAGAATGGTAGGTCGCCTAGATCATCATCCCAGCATGGAGGTGAAATATAAACTAGGGTTTCACCGGCGAAGTGCCCCGTGCACCACGTCGTCTCGCCTGTAGGGTCTACTTTATTCGCCGGATCTCCATCGCCGTACGTATATGAGTTCACTCCGCCCGATCCCACAGGGTCGGTCTGCAGAAACCTCCCCAACTGTGGGGAATAGTAGCGTCCCCGGTAATAGTACAGGCCCGTCTCGGGATCGAATCTTCGGCCGGTATAACCGAACTGCTCGCCGGTGGTTGGAGATCCGTTTCCATATTCGTCGTATCCAATTCGCTGAGTAACATTTCCCGAACCGTCCGTCATCGCCATTACCGAGCCTTGGTGATTTACGTGATAGTAAGTCTTGGTGGGATTCGCAATAGCGCTGCCTTCGGCGTGCGCGATACGATCATCGACGCCGGGGCCGATAATGTAGTGCCTCAGCACAGTGGCGCCGCTGTATTCGGCGATTTCCTCGTCCCCGTCTAAGAGATATGTCGTCGATACGCCACTGACAGTCTTAGACATCCTCCGCCCGAGGCCGTCATAGTCGTAGCTGATGGTCGCCGTTGCGCTGCCGTTGACGGCAGCGGTCGTGAGGCGATTCTCGCTGTCGTACGTGTAGGTATGTTTGCCCCCAAGGGGAAACCAGGTCAGTAAATTGCCGTTAGTATCGTAAGAAGATTGCTGTCCCCCAACGCTACCGTATTGATTCAGTGCATTGGGAACATACGCAGTCGAAGAGGCGCCGGCAGGAGTTGGCAGGTAAAATGCGTCGCTCGCTGTGAGTCCGTTGATCTGGTAAGAGTGATTGCGCCCATAACCCAAGCTCACGGTTGTACCGTTTAGTGTCTGGGTTACAGAATTGAGTTGACCGTCCGCCTCATAACCATAGGCGGCCTTGTTGTTCCAAGTACCCGTTTGGCAACTGGCAGTTGTATAGGCCCCCATGCATACCGACGAACGACGGGAAAGCGCATCGTAAGCGTAGAAGGCCAGCTCGTTAGTCGAGGTGCTATTCTCGCGCACATCGACCATGCGATTGAGCGCATCATATTTGTATGTGACAAAGTAACCGTCTGGCCAAGTCGTTCGCGTCCGATTACCGGCGTTGTCGTTTGTGGACACCAAAGTGTCGAACTGGTGAGTCACCGTAAGGGTATCGTTTTTCTCCGTTAACGCCCGACCGGTGGCGTCATAGGTATATGTTGTTGTATGCGCGGGATTTGCTCCAAGAAGCGCCTTAGCGATGTTTAGCGGCTCTCCCGCCAGATTAAAGCCCGTTGTCACTGCGCCTTGAGAGGCCGGAGATTTTATGTCCTGGCGATTCAACGCGTCGAAGTGATAATTAATCGCATCGCCCTTGCGGGTCACCAACTTGGTGCGATTGCCGGCGCTGTCAAAGAATGATTGTTCGAAGGTTGGGGTCGTGCCACCGCTCAAAACGCAGGACGGAAGCGCCGTCCCATTGTCAGAACTCGGCAGTCCGCATAATGTTCCGTTGGCTGCGTTTGGAAACAGAGTGAATTGTAATCGATCAAGTCCATCATAAACGTACCGCGTCGCGTCGCCATTGGCGTCGATCGCATAATGGGGTTTGCCGTTGCCGGAGTAGCAATCGGTGCCGCTACAAAAGCTTTCGTATCGAACCGGACCCGTACCCGCATAGTTCGATGGTATCCAACTACTTGGCCAAGTCCCACTCGGCGCTCCAGAGGCGTTGAGCCAACCGCTGCCACCGTGCCACTCGGCGATGACCTCACCGGCGAGATCGAATACTTTGGCAATTTGCCGCCCGTCTGGATCCTGAATGACTTGTTGACGCCCCATTGGATCGTAGGCGTAGGTCGTCGTGTTGCTCTCCGCATCCGCGCTCGTCTTGAGGTCACCGGTCGGAAAGTAAGTTTTGATGTCGCTCTGCCAAGATGAAGGAGAGAACGCCGTCGCGCACTGGCCAGTTGTCGCCGCAGTCCCGGAATTTGGGTCACTCGGCGCTGATGTTGCCTTCCAGCGATTTGTGCTGAGAAGTTCTCCATCGGCATCGTAACAATGACGCGTGAAAACCGAGAGAGGGGCGGCCACCGTGGTCAAGCGTCGCATGGAGTCAAACGTATACGTCGTCTGGTCGCTTGTTCCTGGAATCGGTCCGTCAATTGTGTGAGGGTTTCCCGCCGCATCAAATGCGAATGTCGTAGTCAACGCCAGAGCACCTGTCTTCGCAGATGTAGTGCACACGCCGCCCGCCGAGACCGGCGGGACATAAGTAGTGATTGGGTCAGATGTCGCCGTCAACAACGCAAAGTAATTCGCGAGCGTGTTGTAGGTAAAAGATTTCACCCGGTTCGTCGTTGAGTCAATTTTCTGAATGCTCGCCGCTAACAGGCTGAGAGCGCCTGTCACGTTTGAATAGCAATAGTCCGTCTGAGCACTACCACTGACTCCGCCAGATTGAGCAACAACGGCCGGGCCCACAGTTCTTTGCACCTGTCCGGTGCCAGCTGCTGTGTTCTGCCCCAGGTACGTGTAGGTCGTAACATTGCCATTTGCGTCCGTCGTGCTTGCAACTTGATTACAGCTCGCTGGGAATGCGCACGCAGTTACAGTGGGACCCTCGACATAGGTGACCAATTCCGGCGGCGGTGTCGACAACAAGCTACCCGGTTTTGGTATGTGTGTAGTAGACAAGCGATTGCTGCGCACATCGTATGTGAAAACATCTGCGTTCAGCTCGGGGTAAGTCGTTTTGATCAGATTATGATTGGTGTCATAAAGCGAGCTTGTGATCCGGCCCAAAGCATCAATGTTTTGCAACTGAAGACTATTCAAATCAAAATACTTGGTGGTCAGCGGAGCAGATGCAAGCAGGCCTTGCGGCTGCATTTCCTCGCCGCGCTTTTGGTTTTCTCGGCCGTAAAGAACGCTGACGAAGTAGTTGGTCGTGTTTTGCGGTGAAGTGTTGTCGGTTAAGCTATTCACTCGATAGAGTGAGTCATACCCGACCGTGAGATATGGTGTACCGCCAAGTGGCGTAATCCAATTCGCGACTTTGTTCCAATTGCGGTTAACCGCAAACCCCGGGTTGGCTACATAGTTATATGTCGTCACGCCAAGATCAGGGCCAGTAACCGTCATCGTCGAAGCGACACCCCAAACCGTCGGCGTATAGTTGTGTATTACGCTGCGTCCCGCCTGGTCTTGGACAGTGAACGAAGAGCCGCCCTGATTGGTTAACGTCAGCGATCGCCCCAAATTGTTGGACACGCTACTCAGGCAAGCGCTGCAAGTGGTCGCGCTGGTGGGGTAAGAGAATGTTAGTACTACACCATTCTTGAAGGTCCACGTCGATGGCATGAAAAAGTTTTCGGCAGTTTCTTGCCCTGGACTAGTATGTTCAGGCAGCGTCAATACCGAACCGGCTTTATCAGTAAGGGTGAAGACGATGCTCGAAGAGTCATACTGAATGTTGCCCCACAGATATACCTCTGGAGCTCTGCTTCCCACTTGGGTCAATAGTTCCGCGCTGCCCGGCTCTGGATTGAACGTGGAGTCCGGAAGCTTGACAAAGACGCTGCTTTTCGGTGGTCGAACCACCGAAACGACATTGTCATATAGGTTTTCGCCGAGCCAATGGGTCGTGAATATTGTCGCAAGATTCGATCGAATATCCATCGTCCCCGTATTGAGCGTGCGCTGAACATACAGCGCTGCAATGGCGCCCGCCGCATTCAACGCTGCGTCACGCCCGAGTCCGGCCATCGTGTCGCTGCCGATTTTTGCATATATCTCGAGCGAATTCGTCCATCCGCCGCTGTCCACGATCCCGTGTACAGACAGGGCCGGGTCTGTCGAGATGTTATTCGCCGAATAGAAGCGTTGAAAGGACAGGCTATAGGGGAATTCGCCGGAACCGGTCGCAAGGTCTGGGGGCGGCGTCAACTTCAGATCGCCATTGGCAAGATTGACGCCGTAGCGCTCGCGTCCTTTGATCGAATACTCCAGCGTTTTCGTGGCGGCGATGGCCGAGACCGATGGATCTCCCGAGGCTGCACCACCACCGCCGCCGTCTTCGCCAATTGCGCCATTTATAAATGCACCCTCGGACAAATATTTGATTTGGTTTGTGCCATATGCCGCAATGCCGGCGTAGCGATAATTACATGGCGGAGGATTTAGTAGGCATGAGCGCGCCGTCGTGCCGTTTTGCGGGACAATTAACGTGTAGCCAGATGTAACTGCCAAAGACTGCAGGTGAGTGATCGACGCTGCCGAGTAATTCGTGAGTTGGGTGGAGGCGGCGGTAAAGTTACTCGCTGTGACTTGAAGTAACTTCGTGCTTAGGCCATTCGCCAAGCCGATCATCGAGATGCCATCGCCGCCCTCAGTGGAATCGAAGGTCTGTTCGAGCACTGATCCTTCCAGGCGCCCCTTGACCGCCGCAACTCCGGCAAGCGCTGCAGTCCGGTCTGACGCTGAGGTCACTCTCGAATTCGCGCTGACGGTAGTCTCCAAGTCTAAGAAGGTAGAGGGTGAGATGCTCGTACCCGAGAGAATGAGGCCGAGACTGTGATGATTTTGGATGACAACGCCATTGACCTGTCCAGCCAGTTTTGCGCCGCGCGAGGTTTGCGCGAGCCAGTTGGCCGCAATAATCGGTTGATGAGCCTCGAAACAGCCCGTATCGAATCCCGGAAGTTGAAGAGGATCCGAAGTCGTGGTGGCGATGCATTGAAAAGGCATTATTTGGACCTCAACACTTCTCAGCCAAATGTGTTTAGGGTCACTAGGATTTTCCGGATACATCGCAGACATGTCGCGCTTTTGAAGCGCCGCGAAGTGATTCACTGTGTTTTCGGAGGAATCGCCCCACCCCGCTACGATACTTAGTACGCCAATTAACCCGCCGGTTTGCATCTTTGGATTGAAGTTCAGAACTTCTGACGCGTATGCGCCACTGTTTGCCGCATACGGATGCTGCACAGTCAGCAGCAACGAGACGGGCGCATCGGTTGTATTTGCGACAGAGCTGGTCACTAATGGCCGATACTCGGAATACAGTGTGACGTTTCGAATGAGCGAGGATCCCGATACTGTGGCACCCCAAATCCGGAGGCGATTGCCTGCAATTTCGTCTGCATATAGAAGTTGACCGGCGCCACCGTTGAAATTGTCGAATTGCACCAGCAGCGTGGTGCGAAACTTATCCGGGATGTCGCCCGTCCAGGAGTACTGTGGAGTGGTTTGATAGGCGGCTAATGGGAGCTGACTGACGGGGTTGGCAGTTTGGGCTGGTAGAGATTGCGAAATATCGATTACCGCTCCACCGATGAGGTCCTCGACCTGCATATTGGGGTTACTGGTGGATCGGTTCGCAACGTTGGTAGATTGAATATAGTGCTGAAGATTCGTGGCATAGGTCTTGAGCTGCGTTTCGATATTCGTTTGAGTCAGTGCGGTACCGGGTACGTAAGACACTCCCGCAACCAATGTCTGTGCCGCAGGCACGTTCGCGAGGACCGTAGTACCGCACGTCGGCGCACTCGCTGTCCCACAAGACATCTGTGCCGCAATATCAACCCCGGTTTTGATGATGTGAATCTTGTAGGCCGGGTCGTAGATCTGACCGTTCGCCAGCACCCAAATGTGGGCCATAACTACTGGAGTGCCCGTCGCGGGCAAAGTACCAGTGAGCCCCGTACAGGTGGAGGAACCGGTCACGGTCGCCGGAATGGCTCCGTCAGCCAAGAACTGGCAGGCCGTCACAGTGTTGACGAGGCCGGTGGCGGGATTGGCGAGTCCAGTCCAAGCCTGAAACTGTGCGGCGGACAGACTGATTGTGCCCACCTTATAAGTAGCTGTGATACCCCCGGCACGCAGGAGTGCGACCATGAGATTGGCTTGGTCAAACGGGGTGCCTGATTGATCGATCAACGCCCCACGGGCGCCCTTGGATAGACCAAAACGAAATTCTGTCTCAATGTTATTGCGAATATATTCGTAAACCGTCAACGCGTAGGCATCATTGGTGTAACGACCCGATCCGAGCGCTCTGGCAAGTTCCGTTATCTCGGCCGGTGTCGTGGTCGGCGCGGCGACACCGGTGGTGTGCGTCGTCGCTGACCCGTAAAATGTCCAGGCGCTCGTCGGGGTAACGAGCGGCGCCGTTTGGAGTTCGACCGATGAACCCAGCGCCGCGGCGCTCCAGCATGCAAATGCCGCAAAAGCTATCCAGGACGGGGAGGCTTGTATTTTCGTTGACATCGCATTCTCACGCAATTACTTAATGGCCATTTTGGTCTTGCTCAGCCGCGTATCCCTATGTGCACCATCGTTGCGGCTCTAGCGACTTTTCGATCTCCGTCACTCGTTTTTATTTCAAAAACACAACTCAATAATGATGGGAATCGGGAAGGTGATTTGATGTCTAATGTGCACGCCTAGCAGCCCGAAAGCGTCGCCCCGCTTACAGTTCGAAGTAACTGACCCCTCTGCGTAACAATTTGTACCGATGTAACCGTAACGCCCTCGAGAGCGATCGTGTGGCACAGACCCCTCGCCCGCGCATCAAGTGTGGCGGCGCTTTGAGTCTCCAAGCCACCCATGGCAATTACTCGCGGCACTCCGCCACGGGCTTGAACTTGAGCCGCCGCTCTGGCGTATGGACCAGCAACCGCGACCCCGGCCGTCAAGCAGAGGAAGATCACTGTACCGAGTAGACGCATCATGAAATCCTCGTGGAACTGCAAGTTGAGTTCAGTTAACCCGCGCGTAATCGCCGGTACGACGACGTCAATTGGGAAACTTGATATTTCAGAGGCACGCTGCCATCAGGGACACACCCCGCCATCGCAGTAGGTAATATCTACAGACGTACTAAACGCACTGCATTGATTGGCGCTGTTACATGCCTGCACTTGAAATACATAGTCCAGTCCGTTAGTTCCGGACTGTATTGATTGATTATTCGGGGCCGTAATCGTGTAGTTAGTAGTCGAGGGACCGAAGATGTTCTGAAGAATGTAGTAGGACGCCCCGGGCGAAGTGGTCCATGACACGACCCAGGGACTAGCCGTTACGGTTCCAAAAGTTTGGCCAGCTCCGAGCGGACCAATTATGCTGGGCACACTTGGCGCCGCCGCAGCCGTGGTGACGTTTACCGTGCTCGCCACCGAAGTGCCGGTCGGATTGGCCGTGTCATACGCATACAAGGTAAACGTGTAAGGAGTGCTAGGCGAAAGTCCGGTCGCCGTGAAGCTCCCCGAAGGCGCGGTACTGTTACAGAGGATACAGGAGGCCCCAAGGAATATGCTGACGCTACTCAAACCCGGGCCGCCATTGTCGAATGCGCTGTAATCCAGAAGGACTGAGTTCGACGTCACCGAATTGCCAACGGCGAGCGTCGCAGTCGGCAACGGATAAGTCGTGTTACTCGCTGATGCGCTGCTCGTATCACCCACGGCGTCGTTCGCCGTAAGCGTATAACTGTATGGAGTGCTCGGCGACAGCCCGACGTCAACATAAGGCGATGTTGTCGACAAAACCGTCGAACCGCGCATGAGACTGTAGGTCAAAGCCCCTTGACCTGGAGCGTCGGAACCCGAAAAGGTCAGGGTCATTGTTGAGGTGGATGTTTGCGATGCCGTCAGGCTTACCACTGGCAAAGCATAAGTGGCGCCGGTTGCAGACGCCGTCCCTTGCTCACTGAGAACATCGGTCGCAGTGAGGGTGTAGGTATAGCTCGTATTCGCTGCGAGACCCGTGTCAACGAACGGCGAAGTAACCGTGCCCAGCGATGTTGATCCCCGCAATAGTGTGTAGGTTAAGGCGCCCTGAGGCCCGGCGTCAGTTCCCGTCCACGACAGAGTCATCTTGCTCGATGAGGTGGGCGTTGCCGTGAAGCCAGTGATCGAGGGAAGAGCCAACGTCCGGACCGTAGCGCTAGCGCTCGTTATATCGGTGTGCCCATCGTTGGCGGTGAGCGTGTACGTATAGCTCGTGTTTGGGACGAGACCCGAATCAGGATATGAAGTCGCCGTAGACAAAGGTGACGCATTGAGCGTCCCAGGGGCCCGGATCAAAGTATAGTTACCGAGACCAGGACCGTTCACATCGGATGCCGCCCAATTCAGAGTGATTGCGGTTGTCGAGTTGGCTGTCCCGGTGAATGAGGAGATTACCGGTAGCGCATACGTAAAAACAGCAGTGCTTGCGGGTGATTGCGACGACGGCGTGCCGTCGGTGTCTATAGCTTGCACCGTATAGCTGTACGAAGTATGAGGTGTCAGACCTGTGATAACGGTGGTGGTGGTGGTCAGACCTGACTTTACAACCGCGCCGCCCGGAGACGCAGATACCACGTAAGTGTAAGAACCCGTACCGCCGGTTGCAGCGTTCCACGTAAGATTCAGCGACGTGCCAGAGACGACCGTGGCAGTGACTGTCGTTGGAGCGTGGACCGGGGTGGCTGCCACCATGACAACCGCTTTGCGATTGCCGGCGGCATCAAGCGTGTATGTCGTCGACGCTCCATCGTCATACGTGGTTATTTTCAACCTGCCAAGCTCGTCATATGTGTAAGTAACGCTACTGGCGGACACAGTTGCGGCAAGCAGAAAACCAAAGAAAACTGCACAAATTCGCTTTGCCTGAGTGCTGGCGATCGCGAATACACGCTCGATTTGTCGAATTCTCGACGAAACTTCCCTGTGCATCCCTGTTCAACCACGTCGGCGACCCGAAAGCCGCAAACGCTAACTTGCCGTTATTCCATGGTTGCCAAGACTATTCTTGGCCAACATCCCAGTTCAAAAATGTATCTCTGACGAAGAATTAAATTCGGCGAGATAATTATTGCTGTGCGCTAAACATAACCGTGTGTCCGCGAATTTGTCAACGAAAATCGTAAATCCATTTCTAGCTTGAGAATTACGAAATCATTTAACATTATTTTTGCATGAGTTGGGGTCGTTCGCCACGCGACCCCATTTCATGGTTAAAGTCGGTTGATGTGCATCACCCGTGAGCCGCCCTATCCATTCGCTGCGCGCCGTGATGTCTGGATTCGGTGATGTGCTTGCGACTATTCTGAGCACTTCACCCAAGAGTGATTGATTCGAGCGCGCGCTCGGTATCGCGCTCGCGCCGGTCCACTTTCCATTGCCCATTTGATGATCGCTTGCCCACTTGAGCGCCGCCGCTGCCTGACCCGTCGCGTCGGTAGGGTTCACACCCGGTAAGCCGGTATACACCGTAAGGGGGTCTGTCCAGCAATCAATAGTTTGTGTTGCCCAACTCGAAATCTTCTTAAGTTCGTCAATCGTTCGTAGAGTCCCCTGAGGTGCAGGGCCGCTAGCAACGTGCTCGTATTTTCGTAGATCACTCAGCATTGCCGTGGCCCGATCCTCGGGAATTCCTTGGGAATAGAGGAAGGCCAGAACTAGATCGTCGTCCGCGGTGTTAACGTCGATCCGGCCCGCTTCATTGCTGATCACGACAGCGACCGGAATGCCTTGGAAATCCCACGTTTGAGCCTGACCGATCGGCGTATGGCGCGAGGTCCTCTCGTCCGAAAGCATGGCAATCGCATTGACGAGTGCGGCATCAGTCGTGGACTCGGCTTGCGCGTATTCAGCCAATTTGTGGGTCAATATGGCATCGGTACGCGCCACGAATGCCGCAGCGCCCGCGAGCCCGGACAGCAAGAGCAGCACCCAGAGCACCGAGATCAGCGCTATCCCTCGATCAGGGTTTGGGGGGTTCTTTGAATACGTCTTTGAGCGTCTTGAACTCATTCCTTAAGTCGTCCATTACGTTTTGAAACTCATTGTCGTCGCGCATCACGCGCGGGGTAATGAGCAAGATCAGTTCGGTGCGAATGGTTTGATTGTCGGTATCGCGGAATAGGGCTCCTAAGAACGGGATCTTTTGCAGATAGGGAACGCCGGATTTGGTCTTGGATTTGCTTTCGGTGATCAGGCCACCCAAAGCAATGGTGTCGCCGTTTTTAACGACAACCGTGGTCGAGAGCTTGCGCTGTTGAATCGTCGGCGAATCAATCCCTGAGGTCGTCGTCGGTACGGAATTACTCACTTCTTGAGTAATATCCATTTCCACGAGCCCGTTTTTGTTGACCCGCGGGGTGACGCTCAAGATCACGCCGGTATCTTGCATCTGCACGGAATTCACGATCGGCGCGTCAGGATTCACCACACTGACGGCGGACTGGGTCGCTACCGGTACTTCGTCGCCCACTTGCAGCTGAGCTTCGTGATTGTTCAAGGTCACGAGCTTGGGCGAGGAAATGACCCGCACCGTCGTGATTGTTTGCAGCGCATTCAACACGGCGCGTATGTCCGTGCTGCCGGTGAAAAGATACGAAAGTCCTGGGAAGCTTTGCGATACCGCGCCGGACGCGGCATTACTCAATGTAAGGGGCCCATTCTTGCCGTTATAGTTCCACTGAATGCCATATCGCAGCTCGTCGTTCAGTGTGACTTCCGCTAGTGATGCCTCGATGAGCACCTGCCGGCTGGGGGCGTCCAAGCGCGTCAAGGCGGCTTCGATCACGCTGAATTCGGCCGGGGTTGCCAGAACGAGCAGGGAGTTGCTGTCATTGTTCGCGACGATACGAAGATCCCCCTGTTTCGCTGTGTTTTGACCGAAGCCCAGCTGGCCCGCCGAGGAGCCCAATAGTGGCGGGTAAAGATTGTTTGCCGCGCTGCCGCCTTGGTTTAACGAGGGGTTATAGCCGGGGGCGAGGCCGGCGTTCACTCCCGTGTTCGAACTAAACCCCGGAGAGGCTCCGTTATTCATGGAAAAGGCCGTGCGGGCGCGTATGGGTTGATCTTCTTCCGTTGTAGGAAGGGACAAAATCTTATTTAAGGACTTGGCCAAATCCTCTGCGCGTCCATTTTGCACGTCATATACATAAATCCGGCGACCGGCGGAGGTGCCGCCGACATCCAGCCGCTTGATCCAAGTTTCGACCGCTTGCAAGTACTTTTGTTGCGGCGTGATCACCAGGATCGTGTTCAAGCGCGTGATAGGCACTAAGCGAACGACGCCTGCAAGCGGACTCTTCGGATCCGCGAAGATCTCGGAAAGTTCGGTTACGGCAGTCTTGGCATCGACATAGTTTAGGTTGAAAAAACCATATGACATGCCGGCCAACCAGTCGACATCAAAGGTCTTGACCACATCGAGCATGGTATCCAATTCACGGCTGCTGCCCGCCAAGAGCAGCAGGTTGCGTGCCTCATCAACCTTCATCACGCCCCCCGGCGGCGCGAACGGCTGCAGAATTTTTTCCATTTCGACGGGGCTGATAAATTGCAGCGGCACGATTTGAATCGAGAATCCCGCTTGCGTGCGATCGGAGGGAGGATTGATCGAAGTCACGCGCCGAGGCGCGTCCTTTACGGGTAGCACGTGGTAAGTGGCGTTGACTTGAACGACGGCCAGGTCCTGGACTCGCAGCGCCGCTTCGAGCGCTGGTAGGAGTTCTTCTACGCTCAAGGCGCGACTCGAACGCAGTGACATCGTGCCTTTTACGGATGGATCGATGGAATAATTTAAGCCTAAGGCCTCACCGAGCACTGAGGCGACGACCTGAGTGATATCCACATCGGTGAAGCTAAGCTGGATGCCGTCTTTGACGTTCGCGCGCGGACCAGATGACTGAGCGGAAGCCGGTGAGCCAATGAGAGTTCCCGTGCCGGGATAGATGTTATTCGGGCGCGAAGCTGCGTTCGGTGGCGAATCAGGCAGTTGGATGGCACTTGAGGTGGCTTCGGCTTTCGATCCCGGTAGGCTGGTGTGGCCCGGAATGGGTACGCGCACGGGCGCGGGGCCGCAAGCCGCCATGAGCAGCAGACTACAGTTCAATAAAACAGCGAACCGGTTGGGCGTCTTCAATGAAGCTCTCTTAGTTTCGTGGTGGCGGTGGCTGATAAGTTCGAGCCGCATGGGTCATCGTTTGTGGCGGGTGAGCCGTCGCCGTACCACCACCGATTGTTCGCATTCCAGATTGGGCGGTGTACGGCGTAACGGTGCCGTGAACCAACCCCGACCCCGGTGACTCATTCGTTGATTTTATTTCGACCTTCTGATTGTCCCGCACGAGAACAACGCGAGTGGCCTCAATGATCTCTACGTGCCAGCCGTCCAGGTCATCACCGACATGAACCGTACGATTGCTCTTGTCGAACTTCCTTTTCACGAACGCCAGGCGCTTCCCTTGCGGCAAACCCATCGAGCCCGCAAAATCATACTCGGGCACGGGAATACTCTGCCCGGGCGGGGGTGGTTGAAAGAACGTGCGGTGCGCATAAAACACGGCGTTGTCACGAATGGCGACCAAGTCAATATTTGGCGCGGCCGTGGGGTTGAGCACCGAGAGAACGGGCGGTGCAAGATGTCGATCCGCCAGATGCTCAGGTTGATGCACACGCTCTTGACCCCAGTGAGCAATCGCGACCAGGAGCACGATGAGCCCTCCGCTTATCAATGACAGCAACACGGTTGCCAATCGAAGTGTTTGCCAGATTTTCAAGTATGTCCGCCCGGGGGTGTGACCATGAAGCCCGCAATTTCCGCTTGAATGGACAGCGTCGGATTCGTGTCTGCCGCCTGATAGTCAGGCGCCTGAATGGTCAAACTTTCGATGCGCAATAATTGAGCGTGCGAGTTCAGGCGCGACAAGGATTCTGTGAGTTGATCGATGGTGAGTGACAGCGTCACCTTGGTGGCAATACGCGTAAGCGGCCCTTCAAACGACACCGGTACGGCCGTCATGGAGGTGGGATTGTTGGGCGCCTTGAAGACTTCCCGCAAATCCGACTGCATCTGCAGTACAGCTTTATCGGCTTTTTGAGTCTCGTAGAAGCGCGCCCAGCGAGGACTGCTCGCTAACGCGGTGAGCATTTTTTCGGTGCTGCTGTCTTGAGATACCAGAGCACGGTCACGACTTAAGGCATTGAGATCCGTCTCTCGCTGATCGGCGCTATGGCGGAAATAGCCAGCAACAGGATCGATAAGACCGAACCACAACAGCGCTAGTGCGACTCCAGAGAGCGCAATCGCGATACACCGCTGCTGAACGGGGGACAAAGTGCGAGTCACGGCGCACCTTTTAGTTCAGCGCTGAGCTCGAAGCGATCAAGACCGGTACCGATACCGAGCGACATGGATGATCGCAATGCGACCTCATTGAGGAAGTGGGAACTCGACATTAGTTTCACGACATCACCGGAATTCGGGGAAACACCGACGACTCTTAGGTGCCGATCTTTGAGTTCCAGCGTGGTGAGATACGTATTTTGCGGGACCAGCATGGTCACCTCCGCCAACAGCGCGGCCGCGGATGGCGCACTCTCCCGCTCCACCAGAGCCATCAAGGGTTCGAGTCGAGCCAGCAGCTCTTGGCGATGCGCCAAAGCGGCGGCGGCAGGAATGCGCGTGGCGGTCTTGGCACGCTCCAATGAAATCTGACTGCGATAGGATTCTGTTGCGGCGACGGAGGCACACGCGAGCCCGAGGGTCGCGGCAACGCCGACCAAGATGCGATCTGAACGCTGCAGTTTGAGGCGGTGACGAAAAGCGCGATCGGCAAACCGAAAGCGCTGTGTGGACGCTGACGGGTCGCCCAAGTGCGTCGAGACAATTTGCAATCCCCAGGTGCGCAGGCGTTCGAAAACCGGGTTCACGTCCGCTTTCTTCAGCGCGACAAGCTCGATACTGGCATCCTTGTCAGCCGGATCGCGGGCCGCGATCGCAAAGTCGGTCAACAGTTCATGCACATCGAGGGGTAAGAGTTTTGGCAGTTGCAGCGCAATTGCACCGTCGAGATGGGGCAGCACGGCGAGAGGCACTTGAACTTGGCGAACAAAGGCCTTTTCCGGGCTGACGAATACCCGCACGCGGTTGCTTTGCTCCCGTGCGAGTTTAAGCCCGGCTGGTATGGTTTCAGGCCAATGACCGTTCTGGATTTCCACAATAACTTTCGGCTCGGGAGCGTTCTCGTCCACAAACAAAAGACGCGCTAGGTCCCAGTAGACATTCAAGACTCGCCGGCGGCGCGGGATGAGAGCGCCAATCAGATCGTTAAGGCATGCGTGTAGCTCCACCGCCCACCATCTTAAAAATCGCGAGGTCAGTTGCAGCGAGCTGTCGATATTTAGCTTCATGCGCCGCTCCGGCAGCGACGACTGACCACGTCGAACACGCAGCTAGCAGGGGTATCGACGCGCGGCTCGATATAGAGCGGCGGCCAGCGTCTCCTATCATTTCCAGCAAATGTCACATCGATGCGAATTAGTTGCGGTAGCTTGTTTGACTCCCAACGGTCAACCCACCGGCCAGGAGTCGCTTCGGGCTTCAACCAAAATTGCACCGCAAATTGGGCCACGTGGGGAAGCAACGCCTGAGCGCTTGAATCGATTGGACTACGGCCCTGTTGATCAGACCAAGATCGTATCTCCAATGCGCCGGAGCTGGCTGACACGCCGATCTGGTAGCGCAGGATTCCGTCTGCGATCGCCTCGGGGGCCGCGGCGGAGAACACTAATGATGTACCGTTGCTGATCAGAAACGCCGGCTTACTGATCTCACCGGCGGACCGATCGTCAGGATAGAGAGAACTCAAGCGGAGCCTCAAGATTTCTTGAGCTTGAGCGATGTCCTCCGTACTTCCGGCCGCTCGCATGACACTCTGCCACGTATGCCCGCCCAACTGAAGAGAGGTGATGAGGATGACCGCGATCATGCCCATCAAGGCGAGAGCGACCAGCATCTCTATCAAGGTAAAGCCGCGGTAATGCATCGAACGCAGCATCATGGTGCTACCCAGGGTTGCAGCTTCAAGGTCGACAAGGAATAAGATCGTTTGCCGGCGAACTCAACCCAAGTAACTGTGGCAGTCACTTGGACCGTCGGCACGGTGAACGGCGTTTCGTTCGACGGTGCGATGCTCTTGTGTTCATCTAATTCGTAGGAATATTCGCTCCATTCACCATGCGTAGATCCTTCAATCAGCGGCCATTCGGTCCCCGCCCGCGCCAGAAGCGAGCGCGCGAGCAGCGTCGCTTCGCTCAAGCGTGCATCGTGCCCCGTACGCGACAGCGCACTTTGAAACGTCGCGTACAGCGCGCTTAGCGAAAGGCCCAAGATCGCAAAGGCAATGACCATCTCTATCAGGGTGAAGCCGGTGGAAGCGCGCCGCGAATTCATTCAATGAGCTCCGCGCGGCCGGTAATTTTACCGACCTCGATACTAATGGTTCGATGGCCAAGCTGAAGATCGATCGCTCCACCGTTGGAGGACCCGTCGGAGAAGAACGTCACACCTTGGGACGCGCCGTCGCTGCGCATGCGCGCGACGACCCCCGTCGGCAGCTGGTGCGACTCCACACTCGTCTGATAACCGTTCCCGCCTTGAAGTAATTCAACTGTCTGTGGAGCGCCGCTCAAGCGCGCGGTCATGCGAGCGCCTCGTAGCGCAGCGATCAGTTTCTGTGATTCATTGCGAAGCTGCTGCGTAGGAAAGAGCCGCGGCGCGGCAAACGGCCATGCCCCCGCCATGAGCACCATGATCGCGAGAACGACCAGCAGCTCGAGTAAGGTAAAGCCTCGGTTACCAGTTGCCGATGTCACGGGCATCTCCCTCGCCGCCTTCCTTGCCGTCGGACCCTAAGGTGTAAATGTCGACGTCGCGGTGTTTGCCAGGGTGCTTATAAAGATAGGGGTTACCCCAAGGGTCAATCAGGCTGTCTTGCTTCTGCACGTACGGCCCATCCCACTTCGGCTCATTGGCCGGTGCCTGGATGAGTACTTTGAGACCTTCTTCGTTGGTGGGAACCCGTCCGGTATCAATCTGAAAATAGTTGACCGCGGCCGTAAGGGCATCGACTTGAATCTTGGCGGTCTCGGATTTTGCCTTTGCTAGGTGCTTCATGACCTGCGGCGCGGCAATGCTGGCGAGCAGCGCCAAAATCAGCAGCACCACCATCAGTTCCAGAAGCGTGAATCCTTCGGTTTTGGTGCGGTTGGGTTTCATTGTCAAAACGCCAAGTCGTTCAGGCTCAAAATGCCCACCAGCACCGAGGCAATGAGTGCTGCGACAATGGCACCCATGACGATCGTAATGCTGGGGACGAAGACGCTTAAGAGACGATCGATGGTCGCTTGCGACTCGCGGTCCAGCGTGTCGGCTGCTTCGATGAGCAAATCATCCAATCGGCCGGTTTCCTCGCCCACGCGCGCGAGTTGCACCGCTGCTTTGGGGAAAACCTCACCGCGGTCCAGCAGGAGCGATAGATTCAAACCTTCCTTCAAACGCGTATGCACGTGGCGGGCGGCTGATAAGAGGGCGCGATTTTGCAGCATGCCAAGAGCCACGCTGGTGGCCTGCGGCAGGGGCACGCCGCTCCTCGACAGCGCGCCGATGGTGCGCAGGAAACGGCTGGTCTGTGTTTTGGCGATCAGGCCGAATGTCCATCGAGCTTTCAAAAGATGAAGTGCCATTCGGGACCCAAGAATCGGATCGTGCCAGGCGCGATAAAGAAACCCACCGCCGATTACAACTGCGGCTGCACAAAACCATCCGTAGGCTCCTACAAAATCACCGAGCGCCAGCACGCCGCGAGTGGCCCAGGGTAGTTGAGCTTGGGATTCTTGAAACAACGTTCGGAAGCGCGGAAGAACGACTGTCAGGACCAGAACCATGGTGACGAGAATCATGCCGGCGAGCATGGCAGGGTAAATCAAGGAGCTGACAATGCGTTCACGGATAGCGGCGGCGCGCTCGACAAAGGCTCCCAAGCGTTCCAGCCCTTCCGGCAATGAACCGCCGAGTTCGCCGGCACTCGCCATCGCGATGTAATAAGGCGGAAACAGCCCCTGATGCTCGCTCAGGGCGTCTGCAAAGGTAGACCCGGCACGGACACGGCGCTCGAGATCCACGCACAAGCGTCGAATCCCGCGCCTCTCACTCGTGGCGCCAATGATGTGCAGCGCCCGATCAAGCACCAGGCCTGCCTTGAGGAGCGATGCCAGTCCCTGCGTGAGGGTAACCACGTCGCGCGTCGATAGGCGGCTGCGAAAACGAAACGGTTGCGTGAGCCACTGCGGAATTCTGTGAGTGGAAACGCGCAGGTCCACGGGCACCATGTGCATACGGGATAGCTCGGTGGCTGCAGCCGATTGCGACGTGGCCTTAAGCGTCCCCTTGTGCAATTCGCCGGTTCTATCGATGGCCTTGTAAAGGAACTCCATGTTTATTCGCTCGCGCGCGTCACGCGCAATACTTCCTCCAGCGTCGTATCTCCTCTTCGGGCCAACTCAATGCCGTGCATAAACATGGTGCGCATGCCTAAGTCAGTAGCTTCCCTTTCAATGGCGCCCGCATCCGCCCGAGCCAAGATGGCGCGCCGAACGGGCTCCGCGAGTTCGAGCAATTCCAGCAGTCCGGTTCGCCCGGCGAAGCCGACGCCGCCGCAGAGTGCACACCCTACCGTGTGATAAAGAACCGGGGCTCGATGCTCCTCTCCGGCAAGCTTGAAGCGATCGACCACCTCGGCGCTTGGTTGGTAAGGCTCGCGGCATGCAGCGCAAAGCCTTCTCACCAGACGCTGCCCGATCACCAGATTGAGCGTCGAGGTCAGTAGAAAATCATCGATTCCCATGTCGAGCAGTCGCGTGACCGCGGCGGCAGCGGTATTCGTATGAAGCGTGGACAGCAGCAAGTGTCCGGTGAGGGCTGCTTGAATGGCTACCTCTGCCGTCTCGCGATCACGGATCTCTCCTACCATGAGCACGTCCGGGTCCTGGCGCAGGAAGGCGCGAAGTGCACTGGCAAAGGTGTAACCAATCTGCGGCTTGATCTGCGTTTGATTCACGCCGCTCAATCGGTACTCGATGGGGTCTTCCACTGTGAGAATCTTGCGCTCCGGCTGATTGAGCTCCTTGAGTGCCGTGTACAGCGTGGTCGTCTTGCCGCTGCCCGTGGGCCCGGTCGAGAGCACAATGCCGTAAGGCTTTTGCAAAGCCGAGCGCATGGTTGCGGTGAGCTCTGCATCAAATCCGAGTCGAGCAAAATCGAGCTCCACTTCTTGGCGATCGAGGATTCTAAGCACCAAGCTTTCGCCGTGAAGCGTCGGAGAGGTGGCGACGCGAAAATCGATACCCTTGCCATTGACGGTAATATTCAATCGCCCGTCTTGCGGAAGCCGGCGCTCAGCAATGTTGAGCCGCGCCATGACCTTGATGCGCGAGACGATAGGACTCGCGTAGCTTGAGGACAGCGTTTCAATGTCTTGGAGTACACCGTCCAAGCGAAATCGAACTTTTACCGCCGTTTCGATGGGTTCGATGTGAATGTCGGATGCTTTCCGATCGACTGCCATGGTGATGAGACGCTGGACCAGTCGAATCGCTGGGGCATCGCTCGCTAAATCGCGCAGTGCCTCAATCGAACCATCGGAATCCGTCGCATCGAGCATGTGAGCTTCGGCCGACTCGCCAAAGGCCATTGCAAACGCAGAATCGATGTCGCTTAAGGTGGCAATCAGCGGATTGGCGCGTCGCGTGGTTGCAAACTCGATGCCTCGAATACCCGCTTCGTCCAAGGGATTGCTCACCGCAACGGTAATTTCCTGCTCGGAGATGGACAGTGGCGCGATGCCGTGGAATTTAAGAAATTCCACGGACAGTCCCCTTAAGTCTTCGGGGAGGGTTATGGGCTGTGTAGACCTAGGTAGTTCTGAGAATTCTGAGAGCGCATCCGCAAGCCGCAGTTCCGGCATGAACCCGAGTTTGGCGAGGCTCCGAATGAGAGGGTCGCGAGTATCGGCCGATACGTCTTGCGCCTGTCGCAAATGCGCCTCGGAAAGCAACGCTCGACCTAATAGATATTGGCCAAAGGCCTGCTCGCGGGTGTGTGAATCCATAGCATGCATCCCTTTACGCTAGGAGTAACCGCGACGGGCGCGAGTCTGCCTAGATCATATCTTCGGTAGAGTATGGCACAGTCAAGACGGGGCGCCAGTCGGACGGGAGAGAAGGCATGCCAGTCCGAAGGGCTAGATTATTGTTCGGATTAGAATTTTGCCGCGTAAGCACCAAGAAATTCGTTCAATCCGGTAGGGTATTTTCACCTTACCAAGTATTTAACAGAAGCTATTGATGATTACGACCCTAAATCGTCCTCCGATCCGCCGCGGGTGTGGTCTCGCTGTTCCTCACCTTGAAGGTTCGGCGCATGGTCGGGCTCACGTGTTGGCGTGTTTCGCTGGATGGGTTCTCGTTGAGCTTTGAGCCAGCGTTCCGCGGCGGCTTGCTGTCTGGCGTCGAGGTCGTCGGTCTCCAGGGAAGCCGGGCTGGGACGTTCGTGATCTGCTTTTCTCTCTTTCTCCCACTGGCTGACGACGAGGCGGGAGACGAGGGTTTGCTCCGATCCTAAGTCGCGTTCCAGGTAGTCGTGGGCGAGTTCTTTGGGCCTCGCGCGGGAGAGGGTTTCCATGAAGCGTTGGCGCACGGTGTCGTCGGTGGCGGTTGGGGCGCGGCCGCCGAAATCGTCTCGTGCGTAAAAGAGCGTGGCGTTGTCGCGGTGACGTGAGAGCGCGACGTAGGCGGTGTGGCGGTCGAAGTGGGTTGAGCCAAGCACGTAGCTACGATCGACGGTAGTACCTTGGGCTTTGTGGACGGTGGCGGCGTATCCGTAGTCTAGGTGTTTGTAGAATTTGGTGTCGACGTGCACGCGGGTGCTCGTGCCATCGAGCTTGACGGAGAGGACGCCGGATTCGATGCCTTCGACTATCCCTAAGGAGCCGTTCTTCACGCCTAGGTCGCGTTCGTTTCTTAGGAAACGGATGCGGTCGTTAACTGAGAATGCTTTCTTGCCGGTCTCGGTGGTGATGGTGTGGCTTTTTCCTAGCTCGCCGGTCTGGTCGCGCAGGGTGCGGATGTCGTGGTTTAAGGCTTTGACGTCATCGCGGGTGAAGGCCATGACGAGTTGGGAGGAGTCTCGGTTTTGTTTGTGGTCGTGGGCCCAGCGGGCGATGAGGGCTTTGCGGGCGTCGTCGCGGGTTTCGACGGCGATGATGTTGTCGTGCTTCTGGTAGGCGTCAAGGGCGTCGCTGGTTTTACCGGAGCTTAGGTGTTGGGTAGCGGTGCGTTGCCACTCGAGTCTCTGGCGGCGCACTTCGGTTAAGTTTGCGACGCCGTGGGTTGAGGTGATGCCGCGGAAGGCGGTCCCGGCTTCGATGGCTTGCAGTTGTTCGGCGTCACCGACCAGGAGCACTTTGGCGTGGGCTTTTTCGGCTTCTCGTAATACGCGCTCGAGCTGGCGGGTGCCGAGCATGCCGGCTTCGTCGATCACTAAGACGTCGCGTTTGGTAAGGCGGTCGTGGCCGCTGTTCCAGCTAAGTTCGTAGCTGGCGAGCGTGCGCGATTTGATGCCGGCGGCTTGTTGCAGGTTGTCGACGGCGATGCCGGCGAGTGCGGCGCCTTTGACGGTGTAGCCTTCCTTTTCCCAGACCTCGCGTAGGGCCTTTAGTGTGGTGCTCTTGCCGGAGCCGGCGACGCCGGCCAGGGATTTCAAATCGCCGCTGGCGGTGATGTCGATCGCGGCGCGTTGTTGCTCGGGACTTAGGTCGTGTTTGGCGAGGATGCGGGTGCGGAGTTTGGGGTCGACGCCGTGGTTCGCGCGATGCGCCAAAGCGTCGGATGTTTCGAGCAGGCTGCGCTCGAGGTTGAACATCTCGCGGGTGGTAAAGCGTTGCTTCCCTAGGTCGTCGGTGCCTAAGGGCATGAGTTCGGGCGAGGTGGTGACTTTGAGGTAGGCGGTTTGGAACTGTGCGGCGTCTTGGGTGCGGGTGTTTAGGAACCGGGCGATGTCTTGGTGCGAGAAGGTGGCGTTGCTGTGGCTCAAGGCTTTGAGGGCAATCGCGGGGTCTTCGATTATCATCAAGCCGTTGGCGCCCATGATGCGTTCTTGCTCGGCGACGCGATCGGCCAAGAAGCCGGGGAGATCGGGGGTGTGCTGGCGTTCCTTGCCGATGCCGATCTTCACGCCGGGGGTGAGGCCTAGATTCTGTTCGCGGTAGGAGCGGTGATCGATGCGCACGCCTAGGCCGGCTTCGATCAGGTGTTCGTTGGTGACCTCGGCCCAGCCGCGACGCCAGTTGAGCAGTTGTTGGGTGGTGTTCCAGCCGCGGTTCTTAGGTCCAAAGCCTTCGGGGGTGAGATCGCGGGTAGTGAGGAGGATGTGGGAATGGGGGTTGCCCGGATTGTCGCGGTGGATTCCGATGTCGGCGACCATGCCTCTGGCTAGAAATTCGCGCTTGACGAAGTCGCGGAGTAAGGCGACTTGTTCGCGGTCTTCAAGTTCGATGGGGAGCCCTACTTCGATCTCGCGGGCTACTTGGGCGTCTTTGCGCGTCTCGGCGGCCTCGACGGTGTTCCACAGGGCGTGGCGGTCGAAGACCCAGGCGGGGGCGTCTTCGGGGGCGAGGATTTCGGTGTGTTCGACGCCGCGCCTGTGCGTGTAGTCGTGGGTGATGCCGGTGGAGGCTTCGTGAAGCTTGGAGGCGGAGCGGTAGGCAGCGGCTGCCACAGTGCTCTGGCCTTTGGCGCGCGACACCATTTTCGCGTGGAAGTGGTAAATAGCCACCGTCGTTCGATCCTTGAAACTCTTCTCTCACGGCCGACTCACTAGCGGCCCAAAAAGTACCAATCTCCGGCGACGTTCATACGTCGCTCCGCACACGTCGCGAAGCGACGTATAAGTGCGCTTTACTCTGCCTCTTGATGCCTTTTACTCCTGATCCGGAGCGCGATGCAAGTTTCAATCGAGGGCGTTTGGATAGAAAGCCGGCGGGGATGCATTGCCCTGCGGCGGTCGGAGCTTGCCCGCCGAAGCAACAATCTTGAACATGCGGGGTCCTGTTAGCCATGAGACCCACCGATAGATATCAACCCACTCATTTACCTACGCCCTACCGTTGGACCTCGCTGTTTGAGGTGGCGCTCGGCGTGTTCCTCGTGCTCGGCCACAATGTCTTCAGGGTGGTGCCGAACGAGGTGTTCTTTCTTTTCGCGCTGTTTTGGGTTTCATTTAAGGTTCGGGATGGCGGATGGAAGGTAGCGGGACTTTCGCGCCCGAGCTCTTGGCGTCGAACGTTGGTGCTGGCTTTGGTGGGCACCGTGGTTCTTCAGGCCGGGAGTGAGTTGGTCGTTCAGCCTTTGGCGCAGCAGATCTGGCACCAACCTGAGCAGGTGTCGTCGCTGTTGAGTTCGGGTATGACCATCCAAAAGGCGCTCCTCACTCTCGGCATCGTCTGGACGTTTGCGGCCTTCGGCGAAGAGTTGGGATATCGCGGGTATCTGCTGACACGCGCCGCGGATCTCGGCAGTCGGTCTCAAGTGGCATACGTGATCGCCATGGTGTGCGTCGCGGTGCTCTTTGGCTTCGGGCACTACTACAAGGGACCCGCGGGTGTGCTCGACAGTACGTACTCGGGCCTGGTTCTCGGAACGATCTATCTGCTATCAGGCCGGAATCTCTGGGCGCCTATCCTGGCACATGGATTGAGCGATACGTTCGCTGTGCTCGCCGTGTACTTGGGTTGGGCAAACTAGCTCTAGAAACGTCGCTACACGAGCCGGTCTCGTCATGTACCGGAATCTCGATAGTTGTTATGGAAAGACAGCAGGCGATTAGGAACTGGCGACGGTATGCTGTAGCGAAGCTTTCAATGGCTTCTTGGAGCTACGCCAACAAATGATCCTCCTCTTCTCCCGGCGCGCGGCGAATCTACACAACGCAGGGGTGGAGTGCTCGGAGACGGGCAATGAAGATGGGTTATCGTTTAAACGGGCACGGCCAGGAGCGGCCGGTGTTCAACGTGTTGGAGCTATTCGAGCCGTCGCGGTTTGGTACCTATGAGGCGGTGGTCGATGCTAAGTCAGCAGAAGCTATCGAGGAACTGGAACGCTTAAGTGCCGATGCGAGCATCGAGATCGAGGACTGGACGGCGAATATCAGAAGTCTGTGCAAGGCGTGCAGCGAAGGAAGGCTGCATGAGGGGCACGATACCGATCTCAAAGAGCCGACGTCGTGGGCCACACAACGACGGGTGGGGTTTGCGGCGGTGGATCGCGAATCCCTAGATGCGGTTTTGAGCGAGTGGGTAGTAAAGCGAGGGCGGGTCGTCGCGGAGATGCAGTGCACGCTGGAAGCGGGGGCGGATTAATCGGGCATCTGGGCTCTACGGGGAGAATGTCAACGTGAAAACGATTTTATTAACACTTGGCTGCGTATGGATGATCTCGGGGTGTGCCGTTTCGAAAGACGGCATTGGGTTGGCCCATCGCCCTCCGGATGCGAACAAAGTGGCGGCCGTGCGAGATCAATTGCAACAAAATGCGAATGCTTCACCATCCACGAATTCGCAAATCGACGAACCGTCTGCCACTGAGAGGCATCCGGGCATTTTGGCGATTGGCACAACCGGCCCTTTACGCAATATCGAGGATAGAGATCGAGCGAGTTTCTACGCCGGGTATCTTAAGGCCGCGGAAAAGTGGCATCCGGGAGTGGCGGCGGCATTATCGGAAGCCGAGTTTCAGCAAAAGTTGGCTGGTTGGGCGTCTGTACAAATATCTGGGATCCCAGGGATTGTTAGCACGCGAATTCGGGTGCTGGTGCCGGCGGCGCTTGCCCGAGACACACGGTTCGCGTCGGCCGCGGGTTCCTTTCTGGTCGGAACCACGGGCGATTTGGTGGCCGCAAAGGGCGATGTCGATGGCCTCTTATGGCTCGATCGCGTGCTGTGCCAGGACAACAGTACCTATCAGGCTTGCTCGCGAGATTATGAGAAGGGTATTTTCGATGAGAATACAGGCCAAGAGCTCGACCGAGACCGCAAACCGAAATCGAATGGGTGCGCAGTCAACGTCGCGAGCTATCGGAAAACGTAGGTTCGGGATCCTAAAACACTCATGAAGAAGCTTCCAGCGCTTGGCGCCTCGATGGTGCTATTGGCCGGACTCGCTGGGTGTTCGGCGGAACGAAGAGAGCTCAGCCGGCAGATTTCCCCCAATCAAAAGTTGGTGGCGGTTTTGATGGAGTCCCTCACGGGCGGCGCCGGAGGCGGTGTCCATGAGGATATTTATCTAAGTGATCAGGGGCTTCCGCTCAATCTCGACAAGCCGGTGTTCGGTGCGGTCGGTTGCGATCATCTGTCCATTGAGTGGGTGAATGACTACACGCTGCAGATTCACTATGAAACGGTGTGCGTCATCAGGCACTTCACCAATCGTTGGGATCGGCCGTCGGATGTGGCGGTGGGGAGGCCGAATCCGATCGAGATTATATTGGTGAGAGGCTAGAGTGGCCACAGCCAGATAGAGCTATTGTCAGGGAGGAAGGGATGCCTAAAGTGAGCGAGAAGGAACGAATAGCGGCGCTGGAACTGAAGCTCAAGCAGTTGAAGGCTCAGCAGCAAAGAAAAGACGCGAGGGCGCGGACGGTTGAGGCGCGACGATCACGGAGAGAGGAAATGAGACGGAAGTTCTTGGTGGGGGCGGTGGTTCTGGCGAAGGTTGAGGACGGAAGTTTAGAAGAAGCAGTTCTCAGGGCGTGGTTGCACCCTGCCCTCACGAAGCCTGAGGATCGGGCGTTGTTTGGATTGGATGCCACGTGAGGCGTCTCACAGAGGTCGGATTGCTGACGCTGGTCGTCGTGGGATTGAGCATCCCGGTCATTATCGACTGGCGCGAAGAGACACTCGCGCGACTGCAGCAATGCCACCGGGAAGTCCCCACGTCGGGGCGACGGTTTTTCGAGTCGCCTTGCCAATCCATGAAATTCCGAGTTCTCGGGCTCGCCGGCATCTCTGTCGCTCAATTGGAAACTACGCTCGGGCCTGCCGATGAGTGTTTCGATCGGGGTGTTAATGGAAAGAAGCAATATCCTGAATTGGAGGCGTGTGCGGTGCCTGCGTGGGTATTTTACGATTTGCCAAAAGGGTCGCTCGGCGGTGGGGCTAACTTGCAGTGTTGGACGCGCAATGGAAAGACCTGCCTCGTTCTCAGCTGGGTGTATACGGCGTGACGACGGCCATAGTTCTGCAGGACTTGAAGTGACTGAAGAATCGGCCAACTGAGATGACGTCGTGAAGGAGTCATGGCTGCGGATGGCACTCGTTTTCTTGTGTTCGATCCCAGCCGTGGCTTTTTCGAGCGATGATCCGTGCCGCGTTGCTTATTTGCATGCGGATAAATCCTCGGAAGCGCGTGCATGTGAAGCGGCTGCGAACGCGGGGGACGCCGATGCGGAATTTCAATATGGATTGATGCTCTGGAGTGGCGTCGATCAGCCCGTGCATGACCGACATGCGGCGCTGGAATGGATTCGAAAGAGCGCGCGTCAGGGTCATCTCGTCGCGCAGATGTCTTTAGGCGGTTTGTTAAATCACAAAGACGTAGAGCCGGAGTTGCGAAAACCGGTCGAGGCTTATGCGTGGTTGGTCATCTCCGGCGACGAGCAAGGTGCGCGTCGGGTTCGTGCAACTCTCAATCAGCCGGATATGGACGCGGCGGATCGGATGGCAACTGATTACAAGGCGAAGTATGCGCCGTTGCAAGCCTCGCGCGCTGGTTCGTGGCTTCGCGCCACGAATTTCCTCTCGAGGATTTGGCCGGGACTTAGCGTCCTGGGGTTCTTCATTGCCGCGAGAAGGTGCTTACGGCGAAAGTTGTTGTTTGTCACGGTAGGAATTGTGATTGCATATGCTTCTCAGTTTCTAGCGCTTTGGGCCCTTGCATCGGCGATGAATGCCGCAATGGAACGCTTTCCCGATCAGATACTGAACGCGGTGGTCTGGACTTTCGGCCTAGCATTTCTAGTAAGCCTATTGGCGCCGACTCTTGGAGTATGGGCGGTGTGGCGATTTTGGCTGCGCAAGCGCCGGGTTCTGGCGACCGCAACGTGACCAGGAAACGCACCGGCATCCCGCTCGATTTGCCCTGCCCTCTTGGGCCTATACTTTGGGCGTTGCTGAGTTAGGGCGGCCGTGAACAAACTGCAATGAATGTCGGCGTGATCGAAGGTTTCTTCGGCAAACCATGGGACTGGTCCGCCCGGCGGAGCGGAATCGACTTTCTGAGTGATCATGGATACGAGTTTTACGTCTACGCGCCAAAAGCAGACCCCTTTCTGCGCCGTCGGTGGCGCGAGCCAATGCCCGCGGAGACGTTGCAGCAATTGTCGGATCTCTCTTCACTGTGCCGGAAGGAGAACATCGCCCTTGGGATCGGGCTGACGCCATTCGAGATTTACTTGAATTACAACGCAGATGCCAAGATGGCGTTGCGATCAAAGGTGGTGCAGCTAAATGAAATCCGCGCGGATATGCTGTGCATCTTGTTCGACGACATGCGCGGCGATGTCGATGAGCTACCAGCCCTTCAAGTTAGAGTCATCTCCGATGTTTGCGCTTGGAGCAATGCAAAGCGATTCATCGTTTGTCCGACCTACTATTCCTACGATTCTCGGCTCGCCCGCGAATTTGGCCCTCCGCCAAGACAATATCTAAGAGATCTTGGCCGATTGCTCGACTTGAAGATTGACGTCTTTTGGACCGGCGAGAACATCATTTCTGATGGATACTCGGCACAGCATATTGCGGAGGTGGCCGGGCAGATCCGGCGCAAGCCGTTTATTTGGGACAACCACATTTCGAATGACTCTAGAATTCGTGCCAATCATCTGTTCGTCGATCCTTCCTCGAATGCGTGGGAGCTACCCGCTGCCGCGGTGGCGGGCCTCGCGATCAATCCGATGAATCAGCCGTATCTATCGCGGATCGCGCTTTGCGGATATAAGCAATTGTTGGCGGACCCCAGCGAGCAGGTGCTCTTATCGAACGTATGCCGGCCTGTCGCAGGCGCGTCGTTCGCCGAGCGGCTTGCCGCAGACCGCGACCTCTTCCAGCTTTCGGGCCTCGAGCAGATGGACACCGCCACACGCGAAAAGCTCCTCGGCGTGTACGAAGCCATGAAGACCAACCCTTATGCGCAGGACGTCAGCGCGTGGCTGCGCGGGGAATACGTGTTCGATCCGAAGTGCTTGACTACTTGACCGGCCCGATTGGCGTGACCGCAAAGCTACCTAGTTAAGTGCATATTGAGTTTCGAGAGGTTTCCGCCTGATTCGCCCTGCCCTCTTCCGCCCATAATTTGAGCATTATGAGGACGGAACAGCTGGGAAAGGCAAAGAAGCGACGCCCGCAGACGGGCTCGGCACTGCCGCGCCTAAGATAAGAGGTCTCCAGGGAAGGAGTTTAGGACTGTAAAGTAATTCGAGCGCAAATTGTTACAGGGATGTAGCAACGGATCGAAGAGCGCTTCGATCAAGATCCGGAAGGCGAGTCGAAGTCACGCCTTTGACTCGCCGTGCCGGGCGAGGGCAGGATGCCCGAACGGCCCGGCCAGACGGAGGATACATGGGTGCATTCTCTTGGGCGAGGATCCAGCGTCTGTACGATGCGGATGCCGTCGTGCATTGGCAGCGCTGCGAGGCGGAAGGATTGCGGTGTCCGCAAGAGGTATTTACGCAGCTGTTTCATGCGGAACAGGTGTCGGCGGACGGAGAAGAAAAGTCCGGCGGCCCGCTATTGTCGGATCTTAAAGCCGTGACATCTATCGACTGGGGCCGGGTCTCGTGGGAGCTGCAAGAGTTTTCAGGGATTGCGCTTAGGCATATGCGGGTGGACCGCGAGTACCAATACGCGCTTGATGAGGCACGGACCCAAGCCACGCAGTTTGGGATCGTGGACGAGCGCGAGGAAGTCGTCAGCCATTGGAAAGAAGCAAAGAGTTGGGTTGTGCCGCCGGTTGTAGTTTCCGGGGAGTTGTTGGGAGGGGGAGCCGGGTTTGAGTTGCTGGTGGGCTATACAAGGCTCGGGAATTTGTTGGGGATGCTAGATAGAGAAGAAGTGAAGGAGACTCAGAAGCATTTAGTGTGGGTGGGGCGGGAATCGAGATCGTGAACTTGTGAAAAACCCCAAGTGAAGATGATTCCCATTGCCGGGGCCTTGTGCGCGGTCGCAGTCGCTTTTTACAGTGCGTACACGCGAACCTACGATGGCGTGGGCCTCGTGATACTGCTGGTATTTTTTGCCTACTTCTTGAATCTCAAGTCCGGCGGTCGGCGTGGCGCTGCAGCCCTCTCCCCCACTTCTGGCGAAGCCATTCACACACCGATTCGAGAATTTGCGAAGGGATTGGTATGTATCGTGGCCGGAGCAATTGGCGTCGTCGTCGGTCTGCGAATACCTGATATCCAGTTGGGAGTGGCGATCGCGTTGACTGCGGCGGTGGTCGCTATCGTCGCGTTCATGCTCTTTTTGCTGAGAACTCTGCACGCCTGGCAATCCGGGAAGGTTAGGGTTGATTAGAGATTGGCCCCGGGGAATGAGCAGGTGGCAATCACAAGGATCACAATGAATCCTACAAAGCACTTACTTGCTGTTTTCGCATTGGGCGCTGCGCCGGTCGAAACCTTGGTCGAGGTGCCGGGACGCGTTGGGGTATTGAAGGGCAGCTGGCCAACACATGACCGGAATACTCGTATCAGAGAATCATTTGATAAGAGTATTCTGGGCGTTTGATCATATACAAAGGAGAACCTCGATGCGCCTTCCATTCCTGACGCTAGTATTTGCCGTAACTGGCCTTTGCTTGAGCCTTGCGGGTGAGGCGCAAACGCCCGCGCCGGCGGCGGTGAATCCGCTGGATGCCATACCGGAGAACATGCCGTTCGACGTTCCGTACGGGGCGCCGATCTCGTTGGAGCGGGCGGAGGTGGCGATTGCGGCTGCGGTTGCGGAGGCCAAGAAACATCACTGGAAGCTCAATGTCGCGGTCGTGGACTCGGGCGCTAACTTAGTCGCCTTCCAGCGCATGGACGGCGCGCAACTCGCCTCGATCGCGGTGTCGGAGCACAAGGCGCGGACGGCTGCCAGTTTCCGCCGTGAGACACGCGTATTTGAGGATAATATCCAACTGAAACAAAATTATTACACGCTCACTCTCGACGGCATCATCGCCTCGCGCGGTGGCATTCCGCTCATCGAAGGAGGGAAAGTCATCGGGGCGATCGGCTGCTCAGGCGGTACGGGGTCGCAGGATGAAGTCGCATGTAAGGTTGGTGCGGCTGCGGTCAAGTAAGGCAGCCCGCCAAGTCAGTGCCCATTGGTGTGGTATTGGGAACCCTTTGATGAAGGATGCGGGCGGCGGCGGCGAGAAGAATCGTTCCAAGATTGACTTTTTAATGCGAATGGGCCTACCTTTCGAATCGAGGACGATTCGCGAAATAACTCACAAGACTAGTGTCAAGGAAGGACTCATGATTCGTTTCAACGCGGTCGCTGTATTTCTACTGTTGTTCGCCGCTGCAGGCTGCACGTCTGCCGGCAACCATTTAGTCGGCAAATCCGCTTCTCTCAATCACCAAAATAGTGAGCGGACGGCGCCGCTGACTTTCCCCGCTGAAGGGGCAGATTCCGGGGCACGTTACGAACTCGCCGCCAATGGATCGTCATGCACGGCAAATGGGGCACCTGACTGCGGCGGCACGTGTTCGATCACATGCCCAGTCGGACAGGCTGCCCACTGCAATCCGGGTCGATGTGCCCCAAACGGTTCTCCAGTTTGCACATGTCAGTCGCGTACGGTATGCAGTTGCGGCGGCAGTCGCTGAAAGCGGACAGGGCGTCGCTGTCGGCCGCCAAGCCTGGGTCACTATTTCGATAGCTTTGAAGTCCACCCAATCTCGAGCGCAGTTGGCAAACGCTTGGCGCGAATGGTTGGATCATTAGAGCTTGGAATTGCTCTGCGCATGCGACGGAATGCGAGCGGCTCCCATTGCCTGATGGCTAGTAGCAGCCCGATGCCGTCTCTTTCCGAGAGGGGTGCGGGAATCGATTGCTCGTGAAGGGAAACGCGTTTGCTGCGCAGACGGCGAAGTTCTAGTTTGAGTTCGGCTTGGGCGGCACGAGTCAGCATGCCGTTGGCGAAATCGAGGGATTCGTCTTGCCGGTTAAAGGGTCCTTCGAGGAAATCGTTGAGGCCTTTGCTAGAGAATAAATTCCGGATGGGGCCATCGGGGATCCAGTCGAAGTCGCGCTTGGCGCGGCGGCGAATGCGGTCGCCGGGGAGCAATTCGATGATGCCCATACGATCCAAGATTCTTAAGCGTTTGACGGCTTCCAGTTTGGGGCCGTGGCGTCAAAGTTACTCGAATAATACGTCACGGCGTGCCTGCTCCCTACTTGGGCGCCTCGCCGAGTAGCGATTGCCATTCCTTGAAGAAGGTCGGTGCCCGGCTATCCCACGGATAGTGACCTTCGTTGTTAGGCGTTCTCCGTTGGCCGGGCCGTTCGTGCTGTCCAAGCACTCGCCCGGCACCGGCGAGTTAGAGGCGTGACTCTAACCCGCCTCACGGATTTCAGGCGAAGCCGCCCGTCAATCCGTTGCGACATCCTTGTCGCAAAACAGAAGGAAATTGCCCAATAAGGGTTGCCATTCCTTGAAATGTTTAGGTGCGTGCGGAAGCCACGGAAAGAGTCCGTCGATGTTTGGCCATACGATTTGATAGAGCGGGAAGTGGCGCTTCCGATAAAAAGACAGCGCGAAGCCGACGTAATCGGAAAAGTAGCAAGGTAGTACTTCGAGGAAGTGGCACCTCAGCCCAAGGAGCTGGTGACCGTTGGGGTCGGTGAGGTCTGGCGGGGAGTTTAGTTCGATGTCGTCGGCGATGGTCTTCAGCATTTCGTGGGAGGTGGCACGGGATCGGCCGATGATGATGAGTTCGGGGTGTTCCCACGTTTCATACAGACCAATGGTGTATGACCAACACGGGTGGCTGTCGTCCTCAATAACGTTGACGCAGTGCCAGCCGAATTCGTTGATGTTGGCGATGACGATTTTTTCAAGATCGTCTCGATTTACTCGTTGTGGGGTAGCCATGCCCTGCCCTCCTGGTTTTGCGCGGATAGGCCATTAGTGGCAGGGAACGCAAACAATGGCGAGGTAAGAAAGGGGACGAAGGAGGGAGAAATGAAGTCCGGTTTCGGCCCATGACCCGTCAGTGAATGCTCTGAACTAATTGCGACTTAGCGGTCGCTCGCGGCTTACGGTAGGCTAGGAGGCGGAGAGCCAAATTGACGCCTCAGATTTTTAAATTTCTGGCGCTTTTTTTTCGGAGTCAGCATTGCGCATTCGCGGTGTATTCGAGCTACGTTCTCCGCGCTTCTTTGAGTGACGTCGAGGTGGCGGAGCATTGCCAACCCCGGCGCGCAAAGTCATGGGGGTTGGCCTTGCGTATGTCCTAGTTTAATTTCGCATCCATCGCCTGCCAGCCACGTTCTATCGGAGCCGAAGATGTTGCGCACCAGTGATTGATTACTGTGCCATTTGACTTCATCGCTTACTTGCTGCCAAGTCTGGTGCTTTCCTGCGCCTGTGGCGCCCTCGATCCAGCCGATGAAGTTTTGTCGCATGAAGACGTAGACGGCGAACTTCGAAGTTTGGATTTCCGATGGACCAAGAAACTGGGTGTCTTTTGAGCCACCCATAAATCCGGGAGCGTCATGATAAGCAATGATAGATTTAGTGGTCGTTACGAGGCCTTTGTCTGGATCGTCGGGACCTTCACCCACAGTCACGAGTAATTTCCATGGGGTCACTTTGCCGTCTTTGAGTTCCTTTTGCCACAGTTCCGCAGAATAGATTCTCTGGCGCGCGCGATATTCCGTAATGCGCATCTTTCCCGCTAACGCCGAGTCGATTGCAAAAATAATTTCTACAGCGTTCAGCCACGGGAAGTTGCCTTTAGGATGCACGCCCATTGTGTTGCCTTTGATGGCATCGACATATTTGATGACACTATTATTATTAAACTCTTTAAACGCCACCGGATAGCTTGGAGCGGCGCCGGCATCAGAGGCTTGCAACTTTCTGACGGGGCGTTTGTCATTTTGGGCTAGTAAGGTTTCCGACAGATCGCTCGCCAAAATGCGTCGCCCGGAGTGTGACTGCGGGTGAGGAAGTCCCCAAGGAATGCTTGTACATCCCATAGGGCCAGGTATCGAAAAATTGCCAAGCCCTCCGCCGCCACAGGGTGAAGCGGGGTGCGCTACCACGCCTGAAGAGCTGATCCAGGGGTTTGCATTGGCTGTATCAATTGGAATGCGCATGTAGACTTCCCTTTCTATGCAGTCGGCTGGTTAACTATCGATCGCTCGTTTATCTATTTCCCTCATCGAACGGACACCAGGTCAAGTTACACCTTACAAACCTGCGAGGTCGAACCAACATCATCCAGCCCATAGGCGCGGTATGGGCCGGAGCCAGATTGCCCGTGATTGTGTACCGCGAGAGGCTAGACATGCGAACTGTATATCTCATATCCGAGTATCTCCCCCGGGTCGACACGACCGGTCAAAGGGGCTTTGTGGCCCAGCGGAAATTCTGTTGTTCGCACCTCGAAATGCAGATGAGATTCAGACAAGGGGATCGTCCCGGCATTACCGCTTCTGCCGGTAAAGGCAATTAGATCGCCCTCTTTCACGGCTTGGAGTTGCCTGACCGTGGCATAAGTCGAGAGGTGCGCGTAGTACGCGAAATAGGTCTTCCTCTTGTGCGAAAATTTCAACGAGAGCCAGTTTCCGTATGTACTGCTGATCCCTGCCTTGATTTCACCGTCGGCTATGGCGAATGTTGGGGTTCCAGGTGCAGCATCGAGGTCCCAACCTTGATGAGCCTTGCGCTTCCCGTGCTTGGTTCTAACCATACCAAACGTATTGCTAATGGGATCACTTCTGAGGAACTGGCATGGTCGTATTTTCATGACATTAAGCGGCTTTCTCACGACAGCAGCTCCTCTTCTACCAAAACCACAAGTGATTTCTACGCTTCGGTTATCGGAAGAGCAAGTATGCCTGGACTGGCCACCAGAGTGGGTATCGGTGAGGCCACATTCGAGCGCTCGCCCTGTGCCTCATCGCAGCGCTTGCATCAACGCCGCGAAGCTCTCAGCCGACTCCATGCGCTTGCCGCGAGGCGCCCAGATTGCTTGAAAAGCGCTCCGAAAGAATTTCTCGTCGTTTGACACAATTACATCAGCCCAGAGTAGATACGCAAGTTGCTCATAGTCTGCTTGTGCGTTTCGGTCGAGCGGCAGATTGTGCTCAATCATGGCGTAATAGGCAGCGTACAGGGCACCCTCAATAAATGCTGAATAGTACGGAAACCGCGCTGGATTCTGCGCCCACTGATGCGCCAACTCTTCGATCCGGTTGGCATGGACAATACTCATGAATAGCTGGCCAGTGCGAATAAATTCCGACTTCAGAAATTCTGAGAAAGGATAGCCTCGAGGGTTCCCAATTCGGCCGCTCTTCAACGCGCCGGCAATCTCCTTTCTTATATTTCTAAAAATCCCCCTTTGGTTGGTTTTCTTCTCCTGCGTCTCCTCGCGCTCCGCCTTACTGTCTAGCCACTCCTCCCGCAGGTCTCCCGATTCAGCGATGCCGCGCAGGGTTTGCAGAAAACCAGGCAGCGACTCGTAGTGTCTACTGTAGTGCTTTGGGTAAAGATGCTGGGCCGCTGGTCCGTGATCACGCACGATTTCGTTAAGCCAAATCTCGTCTTTCGCTAAGAAGATGCCGCCATTGCAGACTTCCACCGCGAATGCGAGATGGGCTTTCCAATCGTCCACGTCAACCGTGGAACCATAAGACAGAATTGTCTCTTCGAGAAATATCGGAGTGTGAAAGATCAAAACGCGCCCGGTGTCCACAAGTTTGTGCAACGGACTGTTCACGAGCGCTGTGAAATTATTGCCGTGGAACGCCGAACGATCAAGAATTACGCGCATGAGACGATTCGCACGTCTATTGTCCGTGCGACGTTAGCCATTCGATAACACGTTGCCAGTGATTGTATTCGGCGTACTTGTAAAACTCGTGACCCTCGTCATGCATGGCTGACATCTTAGTTCCAGCCTCCAATAAGATCATCGCGACGTCTTCCGTATCGGCGCCGCCCAACGCCGGCAAGCCATATTCGCCGGGCGTGGATGGGTCGAAGCCTTGGGCAAGCAGGTAGCGCACAAATTCTGGATTGCGGGATTCCGCCGCGATATGCAGCAGCGTGGTACCGTCGGCTTTTGACGCCCTCATGTCGCAGCCCTGCGCGATCAGCCATTTGGCTACACTTAAGCCTTCCCAGGGGCCCCGCTCCTCTCGCGTGTGCGATAGCAGTAGAGTCACCGGCACTCGTTTGTGCACGGGCTTTTCTTCATCGGACGCATCATTGAATTTGAGGGACGGGTGCGGTCGATCTGCGCTAATGTTCCAGATCCTTTGAACCAACGCGAGGTTGCCGCCGACAATGGCAGCCCGGAAAGCGGCGTCGATTATGTGTTGGTCCGGTTTGCCGTCGGCCTTGAGCGCGCCTTTTGCGATCAATGGGTCGATGAGAATAGCCCTGTGGTTTTTCAGAGCCTCTTCGGTCAGTGCAGAGCGCCTTCCAACCATTCCATATTGAGGGCGACGATCAATCGGGGCACCCATATCGATGAGACTGGGCATTGCGGTGTCGTCATGACTCTCTTCGTTGGCCACGGCGCGGGCCAACAAGTCCCCGGCCTGCTTCGAGGTAAACTGAAACCTTTCCTTTTTAAGGACATCGACAGCTTCCTGCGATAGGTGGATCCAGATCTCGGATCGAGCTGCCCTGTCTACCTCCTCCTCGAGGTCGGAAACGGTTGAGGGCATCCCAACCATCTGACCCCAATAGTCTTCGATCTGGTGCTGCTGCCCATCCATGCTGAGGGTCAAAATATAGGTCGGCAGGTCGGTGACGTGCGCATTGTACGAAGACCTCAGCGACCAAATGTCAGAAGCGCGAAGGCTGTCGATTAAATTAGCAACATTTTGGCGTGGTACGCGATAGTGGTGAGTTCCGAGCACGTCGACGTCTCCCCTACCCTCGTATATTGCGCGGCCATCACCCTGAAGCTGCACCTTGTAGCTAGGGCAGGATCCATAGCATGCCTGTCTTTCGAGAGTGATCGTTACCTTGTCGAGGGCCGCGTCGGGCAGAGGCAGGTGGTGTAAAGGTGTTTCTCGCTCGTTGATGGACTCGGAAATAATTACTGGGATCGCCTGCCCGTTTCGAGTGAAAGAAGTGTAGCGGAAATCTTTGAGCGCAGTAACAAACGCGCGACGTTGATTGTTGAGAGGTAGTTCATTGTGATTGAACACGTCGTATATGCGAAAGCAGACGACGCGTCCGAATTCGTCGACACGGACCGACAGGTCGAAACCCCAGTTTTCCATCTTTGTGTCGAAGGGATAACTGATGAACGGTAGCGGGAACTGCCGGTGAGTCTTCACTTCGTCGCGCTTTGGGGTAAATCCGAGGAGCTGCTGTTTTGTGCAGGCTGCGATCTCGGCGGCGCGGACCGGAGGAACCGGTAGTGAGAGCGCGGCAACAATGGTCAAGCTGAGAATGCCGATTGCCTTCACCCTGCCCTCCTAGTTGGCTACCGATTTGAAATCCTCAGATCCCTTTTACGAAGTATGAACCAATTCAACACGTGGCCGGCAAATCAAATAAGGAGGGACGCGGCGGACCGCTCGGCGCTGCCGCGCCAAGAGGGCCTGTCTTGGGGACAGGCCTGGTCTCCAGGGTAGGTGCGGTTGATCACGCTAGATTCGAGCACTAAATGCGACAGGGTGAGCCGCACGCCGGCGAACGCCCGGACAGGAGTCCGGCAGGTCTGAGAGCGCAGCAGGAAAGCGTAGCGAAGCAGTCGCGACGGATCGAAGGGCGCTTCGCACGAGATCCGGGAGGCGAGTCGGGCCCGCCCGCCTGACTCGCCGGCGCCGGGCGAGTGCAGGAGCACGAACGGCCCGGCTGATGAAGAATACTAGCCTTGCGCCTCAACCGAGAGCGCATTCCACTTCTCCCATGTGTCGAGACGCCGCGCGTATTCAGCACGCGTCATGGGCAGCCCTCCCGAACCAAAGAAGATGCGCAGGGGCGGATCATGCGCGTCGACTACTTTCAGGATGGCGGGGCCGGTGGCCTTGGGATCACCCGGCACATTGTTGCTGCGAAAAGCGGCAATCCTTTCTCGCGCTGGATCGTAAGCGGGAATGGCCGTGGCGCGAATGGCGGACGAGCCGCCCCAATCGGTGGCATAACCGCCCGGCTCGACTATCGTTACTTTAATGCCGAATGCGGCGACCTCCGCCGCAAGTGCTTGGCTAAGTCCCTCGAGACCCCATTTCGATGCGTGATACAGACCGACAGTGGGAAACGCGTTGACTCCGCCGATCGAAGAAACCTGAATGATGTGGCCCGAGCCTTGCGCGCGCATGACGGGCAGTACCGCTTGGGTGACCCAGAGTGCCCCGAACAAATTGGTTTCGATTTGCGCGCGGGCTTCTTTTTCGCTGACCTCCTCGATCGTGCCGAAGAGTCCGTAGCCGGCGTTGTTGATTACCACATCGAGCCGACCAAAGCGTGTATGAGCTTCTGCGATCGCGGCATCGACTTCGGCCTTGTTGGTGACGTCCAGTTTGAGTGCCGCGACCTGGTCGCCGTAGCGTTGCGTCAAAGGCGATAGCGTATCAATGTTCCGGGCCGTGGCTGCGACCCGGTCGCCTCGGGCCAGCGCCGCCTCCGCCCACACGCGGCCAAATCCTTTGGACGAACCCGTAATGAACCAGACTTTCTTTGACATGTGTACCTCGTGCGTCGGTCGCAGTCGCTGTGATCATACGACAGATCTTGAACCGCTTCCAAAACGCGTCGAACGCGCGCGGCTCTATTGCGGTTTCTTTTCGGGGTCTGTTTCATTGGCGCCGTCGCGCCTAGTCATGCCCTTCTCCATTTCACGCAGCGTGGAGAGGACAAATTTTATGGTATCGCCATGATTCTGTAAGGCAGCGCGACTGGCGCGCTTGTAGTGGTCTTCGGCGGTTGCGAGCGCTGCTTGAGCTTTGGCGATGTCGGCCGGCACGCTTGGGTTGGTGAACGTCAAGCTGTTGTTGGTCATGTGGAACTGGCCGAGGTAGTGCTCGTTGACGTCTAAGTAGTGAGTAATGGCTTCAACATTTTCACGCGCTGCGAGAATCCAATCTCGGTACTTCGGGTAAATATCAGATTCGTCGCGGGACAATTGTGTTTTAAGTTGAGTCGCGAGGGGTTCGTCTAAGTCGCTGGCATTCACTTTGTCTGCGATGCGGGTCCAAACGCCTTCTAAAAGAGCTCCAAACCCGTTCATCTGTGTGTCAAAGATTTGCACGCGTTGTCTCGCGTCATTAGTTCCTTCGATTTTGCTTAAGTTTATGCCTTGATAGATATTGCCGACGTCGATGCCGTGGCCCGCCGCGTCGAGCTCATTTACTCGGTTGCTGAGATCTTTTTCAATAGTGTCTAGGTCGACGAGGAGTCGCCGGAGTTTTGCGTGTTCGACTATCATTTTCTGTTCTGGCGACGGCGAAAATACGAAGTAGGCGGTCGCGGCAAGCGCGATGGCCCAAGGCAGTCCAACGCAAACGAGGATCAGGTGTCGGCGGGTTATGCGCATATAGGGAGATCTGTAATTTTGGAGGGCGGACGGTGGTCTCGCGATGAGTTCCCGTTGTCGATCGATGTCGTTTTCCCAGTCTTGCCTATCAGTGTGCCCTCCTCGCGTTCCACTACTTCGGTCCAGCCTACTCGATCGGACGAGGAACAATAGCAATCTAGCTCCCCGTCACGCGTAGGGTGTTGAAGGGTATCTTGCTGGTGACATGCGCTGACATCTCGGATTTCCTTGAGGGGTCCAAGAGCACGTTGAAGTCCGTGGAACTTAAGACCGAGGGAACGCGCAGGCCGATGGGGCGAGTGGTGCCCGCGGGGGAGCTTGCGATCGCATTGAGAAACTCGCGGGCGATGAGGCGGCTGTCGTCGGTGGCGGGTCGAGAATTCCAGTTGCTGGGTAAGAGAATCCCGAGATCGTGCAAGTTCACGAGTGAGCCATCGGGAATGTCGATGGTGGCAATGAGCACTTGTTGGATGGTTTCCCAGCCGGGTCGCACGGCCACTTCGAGAGTCGCCAGTGCTTCGACCTCGGCGGCGTAGAGAATTTCTGTGGTCAGGTCGTTGAAGCGCCAGCCTTTGGGTCCGGCGATTGAGGGCGCGGAATCGAGGGCATCAAAGGTATTGGGGCCGCCCCGCCAGGCACGGGCCCGATACAGTTTCACACCGGGCCGCCTGCGGCTTGAGTCTGGAGCTCGGCGAGAACCAGTTGCTCGCCCTCGCCCGTCTTCAGGAGATCCCGCGGTACGTTGCCGCCGAGTGCGAAATTTGGAGTTCGCAAATACTGACGGGCGGCTTCGAGCGAGCCGAATAGATCGCCCGCCATGGTGAGCACACGTCCGATGCGTAGCGCTATCTCGCCTTGGTTCGCAGGCAGCACATCGCCCACCCGCAGGCGAGCTGTCTTGGCGCTGACGTCGAAAAATGGCAGTGCTTCCTGCAGGGAGTCAAAGGCCATCGCAGATGCGATATATAACGCCTCACCCGGTAAACCGTCGACGATCGACTGATGAACCTGCATTTGTTCGAGCGCAGTATTTAGATCTTCCTGTTCGCTCATGGCTCTCACGGTGCGCTCCCAGAGATCGGCAAAATTGATCTTCACTACCTGTCGCAGACTTCGCTTCAAGCCTGCGTTGGCGAACACGTGAAGTACGCGTTGGTCTACGCTCGAGCGAAATTCTCCAAAGGCGCGTATCGGGTGAAGGGTTTTAGCCCTGGGCGAAGGCTTCAACATGGGCGAGCTGTTCATGGAAAATTCCTGTTTAGATAAGGGAATTATACATGTTCAGTATGCGTAACAAACAGTTGATGGGTCCCCCAGCTTCTTGGCCTTTATGAAGGATTTATAGGTACTACAGGAAGAGAATACAGGGGAAATCCGTAAGGCACTGAATTGAAAAGTGAAAATGGCATTCTCGCGGAGAGATGCAACGCCTTCTGGGAAGAGATGTAACGGTTTTGGAGAAGCGATGCCACGCTTTTGCGAGAGAGTTGCCACGGCGCTGGTTGGAATGCGGATTTTTAATAGCAGTGAAATCAAAAGGTTCGGATCAAAACGGGAGAGATGTAACGCCCTGCCCTAGCCCCTTTGCAAACCGCTGTTTTCGCCTGTATTTCTGCGGAAACTCCACGGAAATGACCCCGCGCGGCGGGAGAGATGCAACGGGTCATGATCAAGGCCGCAGCGACTTGTGCAACAACCCGTATCCGGAAAGCGCCTCAAATCCGTGTTGCTCGTAAAAGCGCTTGCCGTGCTCGTTGTGGATACCAATCTGTAGCTGTATGTAGGTAATGCCACGCAGCGCCATCGCAGCGGTGGCCGCCTGGAGCAAAGCGGCGCCGATTTTGAGCGAGCGTTTTTCAGGCGTCACAAAGAGCTCATCGATCTCCGCCATCAGTCCGCCGTGTTCCAAACTGAAGAGATAGGCGGTGAGCAAATAGCCGACCGAGCGGCCGCCTTCTTGCGCGAGCCAAATCTGGCCTCGATCCGGCGAATGGAAAAGATCGGTGAGTAAAGTGGTGATGCGTGCAGCATCGAAACCTCTGATGTGCTCGAATTCCCAGTAACGCTCGATGAGTGAGGTGAGGGCTGATAAGTCCGAAGCGTCGGCGAGGCGAATCACGGATTCACAAGATCTAAAAGGAATCTAGCGCTTAGCGGGCGCTTTGTTCGTCGCGAGGTGCGGGCGCGACGGCAACAGGAGAATGCCCGAAGCGCCAATGTTCAGTTTGGCTTCAGGATAGACAGCGGAGACGCGCTTGAGGGAATCCAAAAAGAAGCGGCGAAAGGTTCGGGGTTCGCGGTAGTTGTGGCCGAACTGGTTGGAGAGTTGTTCCCAGCTCACCATGCTGGGTTTGCTCAAATGAAATAGGCGATGCACGAGCCAGGCGTAGACATCGAGGTCCATCGGACTCTTGCGAAGTTGTTTGATGGCGGAAGTGGCGAGCGGTGCGGAGCGCTCGAGGATGGAGTGGAACAACACGCTCGATAACATCAGCGATGAGCCGTTGCCGATGCAGCGCCCTGCCCCTTTGCGCTTCATTGGAGCTTGAGGATCGTCCCACCACAGTTTGGCTTCTTCGACGAAGAGAGCCTGGCGCATGTGTAGACCTTGGCGCCCTGCCCCGTCGCGAATGTTTTCATCGATGCTTAACGTGCTGTGGATTAAGCGCAAAAGCTGATTGGCGTAAACGCTCAAAGATCCGCGCGCGCCTCGCGTGATCGGGACATCCAAGCGACGCAAGAAATCATGCACGGAATCGCCTAAGTAAATTTCAGGTGAGTTGGTGCGCACCGCTTCGGAGGTGCAGTAAATCGTCAGAAGTCGAGCGGGAACGCCGTACGGTAGACCTGTCTCCGGACGCGTCGTGCCTAGGGTCAATTCCAGCCAACCGTTCTTGCGGGTGAAGGTGCTGGCGTGTTTGGGATCGGCATGCGGGAAGGAACATTGAATGAGCGGTACGTATTGAAAGGAGATGCCCTGCACGGCCGTGGCCTCGGCTGTAGCCGCCGCTGACGCCGCATGCGATTTTGTCCGATCGATGTTAGTTGTCGGGCCCGAGGGCAAAACTTTGGAAACCGCTGGAGTCGGAAATGCCGGCGCGGTAGTCGTGTTCGCTACGGGCGGGTATGCAAAGGCGCCCTCTTCCATCTCCGGAAACCTAGCCCGTAGTTGGTCCAGCGGCCAGCGCACTGCAAGCAGTTGCTCAAGAATGGCGGCGCGCGTCAACCCTTCGGAGGCGTACTTTTCGATGCGCCGGTCGATGATGGGGGTTTCGACCCTGGGGGAATCGAGCGGCGGCGTTTCCGCCCTCACTTGATGAAGCCTTCCGCGCGCATTTCTGGTAAATTCCGTCCGATATCCGTGGGATATAATCCCTTCGTGGAGTGAAGTGTGCCAGCGATCCGTGCGTTAGACAAGTTAGACGACATCTTGGCCAGTTCCGAGAACTTCCTGCAGAAGATGCACGAAAGGGGCAACGAACCCCACCAACATAAGCAACTCAATCGTCTATTTTCTCCCTCTGAGGCGGCGGACATGGTCGGGCGTGATCGTACCACCCTTGCACGCGCGGAAGCGGAATTGGGCTTCGAATCGCTGCAGCGCAATCCAGAGAACAACCGGCGGCTGGGATACACGTTAAAGCAGGTGCAAGCGTTCCGGGGGCATTTTGGTACGTTGCCGCACCGAACTCCATCGGAAGCGCCGATCACGGTGGCGTGTCAGAACTTCAAGGGTGGAATCGGGAAGTCGACCACGTGCGTGAACTTTGCGCACTATCTCGCGTTGAAGGGCTACCGGGTGCTGGTGGTGGATACGGACAGTCAGGCGACGACGACCTCGATGTTCGGCTATATGCCGGACGCGCAAATCACCCAGGAGCACACGCTGCTGCCGTATCTCGATAGCTCGGAGAGCTCGCTGGTGTATGCGGTGCGTAAGACGTATTGGCCGAATATCGATTTGATTCCGTCGTGTCTGGCGCTTTACGACGCAGAGCTGGCGATCGCGGCGCACTTGGCGACGCAGGACGATCGGGCGAAGCGGCTGGATTTTTTCTCGGAGCTCAAGTTCGGCCTGCAGACGGTGTCCGAACATTACGATGTGATACTGCTGGATTCACCGCCATCCTTGGGGTTGATCTCAATCAACGTGCTGTTGGCGGCGGATTGTTTGCTGGTACCGACGGCGCCGCGCATGTATGACTTTACGAGCACGGTGCAGTTTTTTCGCATGGTACGCAATTACATCAGCCAGATCGATGTGGACAAGGAGTACCGGTGGATCTCGGTGCTGACGACCTTGTTCGATCAGCGGCTGGTGAGTCACAAGCAGTTTTTCGAGGTGATGCAGGCGTGTTTTGGGGACGTGATCCTGCAGCATGTATTTTTTCAATCGTCCGAGATCATCAATTCGGCGGTTCAGTATTTGGGGTCGTACGAGCAGCCGAAGCCGAATCGCAAAGTGCTCGAGATGCTGGACGGAGTGTTCGGCGAGATCGAGATCCGCATCTTGCGCGAGTGGCCGTCGAAGCGGGTGATGCTCAACGAGAAGGGGATCGTGTAATGGCGAGCAAGTTATTTGGGGGCATGAATTTGTCCGAGGTCGCGAAGCAGATCAAGGAGAAGGGCGATCCGTCCCCCTATGAGAGCTCGCCGACGGGACCTAAGGCGCCGGCGGCGGAGCTGGCGCTCACGGGTCGGACCTCGCCGATGGCGGAGCGAACCAATGTGTTTTCGGTGGATCCGAAGCGCTGCCGGCCGTGGAAATTTCACAACCGCAGCAGTACCTCGCTGACCAAAGAGGGTTGCCAGGATTTGATCGATTCGCTGCCGCGGGACGGGCAGTTGGAACCGGCGTTGGCACGAAAACTCGTCGGCGATGCGGATTTCGACTTCGAGTTGATCTATGGATTGCGCAGGCGATTCGCTGCTGAATTTACGCACACCAAGCTGAAAGTACGCTTGACCGACGCGGACGATGCGAAGTGCGCGGTGCAGATGCACATCGAGAATGCGGACCGGCAGGACATTACGCCGATGGAGCGGGCGCTGTCGTTTCAGCAGCAGTTGGACGCGAAAATTTTTGGTACCCAGGACGCGATGGCCGAGGCGTTTGGGGTGTCGAAGGGGCAGGTGGCGAAGCTGTTGAAGGCGGCGCAATTGCTGAAGGTGGCGCCGGTTGCGCAGCTGTTTTTGGATAGGAGTACGGTGCCGGTGGAGGCTGCGTACGGCCTGGCGGTATTGATGGAGCGGCCGGGGGCGAAGGACGTGGTGGTGAAGGCGGCCCAGAATTGGGCGGCGCGGGGGGAGGGCGGCCGGCCGGCCGCGGCGATCCTGAAGCATTTGGCGGCGAGCCTGGATCGATCGAAGCGCATAGAACCCTTGAAGCGGGAATATAACGTCGGGCCGTCAACACGGATGACGGCGGTGCGGAATCCGAAGGGCAAGGTAACGCTAGCGTTCCCGAAAGGATTGAGAGAATCGGATCGGCAGGGATTGATGGCGGCGATCGAGAAGCTGCTGAAGGATCTGGGGTGACTTCAAGTTTCGTGACGAAACTAGATCAACTGGTTGATAATAAAAGGAAAAACGGAAATCGATGAGCAGAAGCGCCAAAGAGGAAGCGCAATAGATTTAGGGTCTCAAGGAGGGGTCATGAAGCAATCGGCTCGTTGGACTTTGACGGTGTCCGGTGATGTGGATCGACAGGTGCGGCGGTACTTGGCGGACGCGGGGCGCAAGGGTGATTTGTCGGCGTTCGTGGAGGAGGCGGTGAGAGCGCGGTTGCTACAGCTGTCGATGAAAACGGTGCCGACGTATTCGCGGCCGTCGGCGAACGATGTAGAGGCGGAGGTGGTGCAGGCCATTCTCGAAGATCACAAAGGTGGTGGCTATGGCGGGTGAGTTACGGGGACTGGGCCGGGGTTTGGGAGCGTTGTTGGGGTCGACTCCGACGGTCAGTGCCAGTCGCGGAGCGGGAACGTTGCCGTTGTCGCTCATGCAGCCGGGGGCTTTTCAGCCGCGCCGGGAAATTCATCAAGAGCCGCTCGAGGAGTTGGCGGCGTCGATCAAGGCCAATGGGGTGATTGAGCCGATTGTCGTGCGACCCTTGCCGGTAGGGGCATCGGGGGGCGCGAAATATGAAATCGTTGCCGGTGAGCGGCGCTGGCGCGCGGCGAAGCTGGCGGGCCTTGAGGACATTCCGACCATCGTTCGGGAGATGTCGGACCGGCAAGCGGTGGCGGTGGGGCTCATTGAGAACATCCAGCGCGAGGAATTGACGGCGGCGGAGGAGGCTAGGTCCTTAAAGCGGCTGACAGAGGAGTTTTCGCTCACGCAACAACAGGTGGCGGACTCGGTCGGAAGATCGCGGGCCGCGGTCAGCAATCTGATTCGCTTGCTGGACCTGCCGGAAGCGGTGGTGGCGTTGATCGATTCCAAGGCTTTGAGCATGGGGCACGCGCGGGCGCTACTGGGGCTCGAGGAAGAGGCTGATCGGGAGCGGGTCGCGAAAGTCGTCGTGGCACGCGGGCTGTCGGTCAGGGAGACCGAGAAACTGGTGCGCAAGGCGCTGGAAGGAGCGGGCGGCGCACCTGCTAAAAGGCAGCCGGAGCTCGTCGTGGTGAGCGAGATCTTAAGAACCGAGAGCGTACACGTGCAGCTGCATCAAAAGGCTTCGGGTGCGGCGCGAATCATGGTGGATGTCAGCAATGCAGAGGAGAGAGACGCAATTCTCGACTCCGTACGGTCGGGACTCAAAGATATTTAGCGGGCCAGCGTGATCGTTGCGCGTGGAACATCGCGTGAAACGGTCATCACTATTTCTTTAGTTAAATCAATTCAGTAGCGATTTACGGTCGGCCTTTTTTGCGACTCGATTGTGCCGCAGCTCGGCCTTTCTCATTCAAGGGAAACATGTTTCCCTTCGCTACTTTGTGCGGTAAAGTTGGGAAATGAACCTACAACTATCGGATCAGCGTATCCGCGCGACCTGTCGGGAGCTCGTCAAGAAACATGGAACGGTTTCGGGTCGGCGCTTAAGTGCGGAGTTGCGCGCGCGGTTCGGGGCTGTCGGCAAAACGACGCGGGTGTTTCAGATTTGGCGGGAGGAGTGCGCGCGGCCGCCGGCTTCGTCAAACCTTGGATTGCAGGCGGATCTGGTGTTGCTGCAGAAGCGGGTGGAGGCCGCGGAAGCGGTGGCGGCGGAGAATTTGAAGCGCGCGGAGCTGGCGGAGTTTCGAGAGCGGGCGCACCAGGATCATTGGGCGGTGGAAGTTGATCGGCTGAGGCAGGAGGTGGCGGCACTCAGAGGTGGGTCGAAGCCGTTTGCGGTTTGACCATGGCTGGGTCTGGGTGTCATTTCTCGGGACGGCGTAAATCCATCCCTGGAGCCTTCGGGAAAAACGTCGTGTTTTTCACGCCCCAAGAAATGACACCCAGACCCAACCGCCGGTGGACACGCGAGGGCGTCGCCGACCACTGGAGTAGCACGCGTGTTACTGGCTCAGCCGGCGCAACTTCGACGAGTGGTCAGCGAACACGCATGTTCGTCGACAAAAAAGCCTAGAAAATAGGGAGGAAAGAGACATGACACACGCGTGTGTGAAAGGTAGCCGCGTGTTTGGGGATCCTGAGAAGAGTCACACTCGTGTGACTTCCCTAGGTATCACGCGTGATACTTGTCGTTGAGAGGGATCAATCGCGGAGGACGTATGGGATCCGACGAAATAGCCAAGGGTGAGCAATTGAGGCTCGAGGAGCGGGAGCGAATTCGTGCGCGGGGAATGACCTTTGAAGTGTTCCTGCCTGAAGCGATCGCGAACTGGTTGCGGGAGAAGATTGCTGCGGGAGTTTTCAAGGACCCGGCGGAGCCGGCTTTTGTTGCCTTTCAGGATTTGCGCGTGCTCGATCAGCACCCGTCGATTCATCAGGACCTGTTGAAGGCGACGATTGATGCGAGTTCGGAAAATCCGTGTGGGGCATGAACTCAAGGGGTGCTGCAGTAAGTCGAGCGGGCGCGGCGAGAGGGCTAATAGGCCACAAAGCCCAGGCAGATTATGGTTAATTGGCGTACTATACAAGTTGTATAGTCGGTAGTAGAATTCGAGCCATGAAGCAGGCGAGCAAAACGAAGGAGCGGGTGGAGAAACCGTTGACCGTGCGGCCGGCGTTGTCGCGGGCTGCGGTGCAGTTTGTGGAGAAGCACCCGAATGAGGTGACGGGGATTGTGGCGAATGCGCTGGAGGCGGCGGCGCTCGAGGAGGGGTTAGTTCCTTTCAAGGAGCGGGCGGTGCCGGAGGCGTTGCGGCGGTTGGTGGTTTCTCGAGGCTCAGACTCTGGTGAGGGGAGGGTGCTTAGCATCAGCGAGGCGGCTGAAGCTTTGGATGTGACTCGGGTGACGGTGTATGCGTGGATCGAGTCGAGGCGGTTGCTGGCTTGGCGGGCGACTCGCCGTGGCGTGCTGATTCCGGCGGAGCAGATCTTAAGAACGGGTGAGGTGGTGCCGGGGATCGCGCAGGTGCTGGCGGTGATTCCGGATGCAGAAGCGGCGTGGGATTTTCTGAACGAGGAGTCGGCGTTCGTCGATCCTGAAAGTTCAGTGCGGCCCATCGAGGCGCTTCGCCAAGGGAAGGTGGATGCAGTGATAGCCGCGGCTCATTCCTTCCTCGAAGCCTTCAGCTAACAATAGTGATGGGCCGATATCCGCGCGAGCGAATTGAGGCGCGGCTGCACCTGTTTGCGATCGATGGGGCGCATCGGGTGTTCGGGGTGTCGCGGATGCCGCTGCAGTTGTATTCCTCGCCTTCGCGGTTCTGTGATGGCAAATCCGATTTTGCGGTGATGTATCTGGCGCTGTCGTTTGAGACTTGCGTCGTCGAGACGTTGGTGCGAGATCGCTTCACGCATCGTCTTAAGCGGGAGCTACCGCTGGCGGCGGTGCTGGCGCGGGGCTACGCGCGGATTTCGACGCAGAGGGATCTGGAGCTCAATTTGTTGGATTTGCGGGATACGGGATGCGTGGACATCGGCGCGCCCACCGATGCGGTGCGCGCGCGGCATTTCGCGGCGGGCCGGGCGCTCGGAAAAGCGGTGTATGAAGAGCATAGGGATGTGGACGGGTTCATTTATGCGTCGCGGCTCACAGGGGATGATTGCATCGCGGTGTTTGATCGGGCGGTGGGGAAGTTGAGAGTCGTCGATGCGTGCGAGCTGAAGGACGCGGAAGAACTGCCGGCGGTGTTGAAGCGGAATGGTGTGACGCTGCTGGACTAGCTCTAGGCATTGGCGTGAGAAACGGATTAGGACTAGAGTTTGCGGCAGAGAGACCGTAGGGGAAGTAGCAAAAGGACGGAGAAAACTTATGAGCTATCAAACCATGAGAGCTCGTTTGGGGACTCGTCAGGGAGTCAAGGCAGGTCACGACAAGCAGGCGCAGCTCAATAAGATGGGACGCTTGTTTAGGCGTGCGCGCATAGGCGCAAAATTACTGGTCGACCGGCGCCACGTTTGAGTCGGCGGCGAGAATTGGTTTCGACAGTGCAAATCGCATCGTGTCGGTTGGTGAGATGAGCAGCCCCGACGTGGTGCGGACCGTTGAGCCCTTTGAACATCCTCGAATCGTGATTTCTGATTTTGCGTGTGCTTCAAAGTTGTTCCAGTATGGGCTGCATCAATTGATGCCGCTTCAAGTGGATTAGTCCCTCTCCCATTCTGATTATGACCTGCCGCGCCTCAATGCAAAGTGTGTTTTCCCACTTCTCAAAATTGAGAATTCGAGTTGGCTTAACCGGTGGCCGATGTGGCCGAATCTACAGGTTTGCGAGGCGGGAGCGGGAAAGGAACAAACGTGGCGACTTCCTCGCCTGACACGGTCCTCTTTACTGTCTGTCCTGTAACCCGCATTTCTGATCCCCTAAAGAAAGTATTCTTTACTAACTCGCATGCTTAGTAAAGGCAAATTTCCTAGTGACTTTATCCGGTAAAGGTGCGAAGTCCGCTAACCGTGGCACACTTTGTCCTGCTGAGCTTAGACGATCTTGTTCAGCTAATAGCACTCCCGACCGTGGACGCCCGGTGGGCGATTCCGTCAGATGATCAATAGTTAGGCATCGTCCGTCATTATCGAAGGAGAGCAACTTGACAAAGCGCATCTCGAGAATCGCACCGTGGTCAGCCGGCAGGTTGTTTGCGGTCATCTATTTTTTCATAAAGCCTTCTTGTTGTTATTCCTATGGCTGGTGACGGCTCCGGCGATCCGGCTGCACACCGACCCAGTTTTGACCACGCGATGTTCGTTTGGATCACCTTCCCGCTGCTCGCGGCATACCACATGTATTCGGCTCATCGATGGCGGGGACTGTTGATCGTGTTGGGATTGTTTGGCCTATTTGTCGCGCCGAACATAGCACTT
>Ga0210406_10000123_pt1 | contig 116290 bp, 93 predicted proteins | sample IncBWC30MmetaG_FD_155454 | JGI IMG/M metagenome (GOLD analysis project Ga0210406, IMG submission 155454) | Forest soil microbial communities from Barre Woods Harvard Forest LTER site, Petersham, Massachusetts, United States - Inc-BW-C-30-M | ecosystem: Environmental > Terrestrial > Soil >... | reverse complement strand
GATGATGCGGCTTGGGGTTTTGCGCCATTCCACTACGGACGCTGGGTCGTAGTTGGCGGCGTGTGGGGTTGGGTGCCGTCACCACCGCGTCCTGTCGGCTTCGGTGTCGTTTATGTCCGACCAGTTTACGCACCGGCCCTGGTAGCTTGGGTTGGCGGTCCGCACTTCAGCGTTGGCATCGGCATCGGCGGAGGCGGTGGAGTCGGCGTGGCTTGGTTCCCCCTCGGCCCGCGTGATGTCTACTGCCCGTCCTATCACGTTAGCCAGCGCTACGTGCAAAACGTCAACATTTCCAATACCACGGTCATCAACCAGACGCACATCACCAACGTCTACAACAACGTCTACGTCAACAAGACCGTCAACGTGACCAACGTTACCTATCAGAACCAATCCGCTGCTAATGCCGTGACCGCCACTTCTCATCAGGCTTTCACTTCGGCTCAACCGGTCGGCCGCAACATGGTAAAGGTCGACGCGCGTGAAGTGGCTTCTGCTCCCGTCGCGCCGATGACGCCCGCCGTTGCTCCGCAGCAGCACAGCGTTCTGGGCTCCGGCGCCACTGGTTCCGCCAGACCGCCTGCGGCAGTGTTCAACCGCCAAGTTGTGGCGAAGAACACGCCTCCGCCTCCGCCCGTTTCTTTCACCAAGCAGCAGCAAGTCATTCAAGCCAATGGCGGCCGTCCGGTGGGCATTTCGCAGATGCGTCAAACGCAGGTTGAAAACGTGCAAGCGGCTCGTCCGAACATCAAGATCGCTCCGCCCTCGCAACCCGGCACTCCGCGAGGCTTTCAAGGCAATCGGCCCGGCGGCAACATCCAGAGCAATCAGGGCAATGCGCAGAACAACCCGGGCAACGCGCAAAGCAACTCGGGCAACATGCAAAACAACAGCAATCGCCCGCCCGTCCCGAACACGTCCTCGCCGGCAAATCCCGGCAATGCGCAGAACAACACGGGCAACGTGCAGAACAACGGCAATCGTCCGCCGGTCCCGAGCACGTCCTCGCCGACGAATCCTGGCAGCCGGAACGTGAACCCTCCGGCAAACAACGGCAACGCTCCGTCAAATGCCGGCAATCCGAGGGTATACAACGACCGTCCGCCTTCGAACCGGCCGAACAACTCCAACACCGTGGACCCGCAGATCGAGCAGCGGCATCAGCAGCAACTCCAGCAACTTCAGCAAAAACAGGATCAGGAACGCCAGAAGGTCGAGCAGAGGCAGGTCCAGGAGCAGCAGAGGATCCAACAAAAGAACGCTGACGATGCTCGAAGGCAGCAAACGGACCAGAGACAACAACAGCAACTCCAACAGCTCGAGCAGAGACATGAGCAACAACAGCAGAAACTGGAACAAAAACAGACCCAGGAACACCAGAAGCAGGATCGCCCGAAGGACAACAAGCCGTCCAACACCAAACCGCCGAAGGAGGAGAAGCCTCACAACAAGTAGGATTTATTCTCAACGGCAACTTCCGGGCGGGGCGTCCTTCGAATCGGGACGCTCCGCCCGTTCCGTTTCTTACGCTTCCCACGAGGATTCCGCTTTCGGGTCCTGCATACCTGCCCGGATCGGCCAGCGTTAGGCTTTTGCTGGTGAATCCTGAGGCGGCCTCGCGTAAGATTTCTGTCCAGCGCTCATGGCCAAACGTTCCGACTCGCGCGCCTCAAAGAAATTTTCTGTCACCGACGAGGATCTCCGTTTGTTTCGCTTGCCCGGATTGCCGGAGATTCAGCTCGGCGACGATTTGGCCGGACAAATTGCAAAGGCCGCACGCAAGGCGCGTATCCGTCTCGAAAACGGAGACATCCTCGTCATCGCGCAAAAAATTATCTCCAAGGCCGAAGGCGCGGTGGTCCGCTTGGCGACGATCCGTCCTTCGCCCGAAGCTCTTGCACTCGCGGCGCGCTTGAAGAAAGATCCGCGCGCCATCGAAGTCGTCCTGCAGCAGTCCCGGCGCATCGTTCGCAGCGATCATGTGCTCATTGCCGAAACGCGCCACGGTTTCGTGTGCGCCAATGCCGGCGTCGACCATTCGAACGTCCCCGGCGAAGACGTTGTGACTCTGCTCCCGCGCGACCCTGACCTATCCGCGAAAAAACTCGCAGGCGCTCTCCGCCAGCTGACAGGCAAGCGCGTCGCCGTCATTATCAGTGACACTTTCGGCCGTCCCTGGCGCCTGGGCTTGACCGATGTTGCCATCGGCGCCTCCGGCGTCCCGGTCCTCCACGATTTGCGCGGCACACGCGATCGTCATGGCAAGCCCCTCACCGCCACCGTTCTCGCTGTTGCCGACGAACTCGCCTCTGCCGCCGGCCTCCTCATGCGCAAATCCGAAGGCTCCCCGGTCATCCTGATTCGCGGCTACCGCTACAAGCCATCCTCTGATCCCGCCGCCAACATCATCCGCCCCGCCGCCGAAGACCTCTTCCGCTAGTCTTTTCTTCTCTGCGCTCTCTGTGTACTCCGTGTCCTCTGTGTTAAATTCCTTCTTTGTCCTGGTTCGCTCGCAAATGCAGACCGCACTCCAACCCGTCACTCGCGAAGCCGCTCTTCAGCTAGCAGCGCAAGCGTCCCTGCCAGACCTGCTGAGCGCCGCCACCGAACTCCGCGCCCAAGGCAAAGGGAACGTCATCACTTACTCGAAAAAAGTCTTCATCCCGTTGACCACCCTCTGCCGCGACTATTGCAGCTACTGCACCTTCCGCAAGGACCCCGGCCAGCCCGGCGCGCATTTCATGACCCCCGACGAAGTCCGCGCTCTCGCCCAACGCGCTCGCCAGGCCGGCTGCAAGGAAGCGCTCTTCAGCCTTGGCGATCAACCCGAAAGAATTTTCCCCGAAGCCCGCGAGTTTCTCCGCACCCAAGGCTACACGCGCACGCTCGACTATCTCGCCGCCATGTGCGAACTCGTCCTCGAAAAAACTGGTCTGCTCCCGCACGCCAATCCCGGCGTCATGGATCGCGACACCCTCGCGCGCCTGAAAGATTCGAACGCCAGCGTCGGCCTGATGCTCGAAAACGTCAGTCCCCGCCTGATGCGCGACGGCATGCCTCACGCCAACGCTCCCGACAAAGTCCCCGCTCTTCGTCTCCGCACCATCGAGGAAGCCGGCAAACTTTCCATCGCTTTCACGACGGGCATCCTCATCGGCATCGGCGAAACTATGGAAGAGCGCATCGACTCGCTCCTTGCCATTCGAACGCTTCACGAAAAATACGGCCACATCCAGGAAGTCATCATCCAGAATTTCCGCGCCAAGCCGGAAATCCCCATGGCCGCGCATCCCGAGCCTTCGCTGGACGACATGCTCCGCACCATCGCCCTCGCTCGCCTCATCCTCGGCCCGCAAATGAACATCCAGGCTCCGCCAAATCTGAGCTACGACGATTTCCCCCGCCTCCTCGAAGCCGGCATCAACGATTGGGGCGGCATCTCTCCCATCACCAAGGATTTCATCAATCCCGAAGCCGCCTGGCCGCAAATCGCCAGGCTGAAATCCGAAACCGAATCCCGCGGCTTCCTCCTCCGCGAACGCCTGGCCCTCTACCCCGAATTCGTCAGCCGAGAAAGCTTTCTTTCACCGCGCGTCCGCACCAGCGCCGAGCGCTTAACCGCCCAAGGAGGCTACGCAGTTGTAGGGGCCGCCTTCTGAGGCGGGCCGCTTTTCCTATACCCAACCACGCAGTCCCACCACCATGACCCCACTAAAAAAAATCACCGCCCTAGCCGGCGGCGTAGGCGCCTCAAAACTTCTCCTCGGCCTCTACCAGGAAATGGACCCATCCGACCTCACCATCATCGTCAACACCGGCGACGACATCATCCTCCACGGCCTGAAAATTTCCCCCGATCTCGACATCGTCACCTACACTCTCGCCGGAGTCGTCGATCCAAAAAAAGGCTGGGGCCTGCGCGCCGAAACCTTCCACGCCCTGAAACATCTCGCTGGCTTTGGCAGGGAAAGCTGGTTCAATCTTGGCGATCGCGACCTCGCCACCCACATCCATCGCACCGCCATGCTCGCCGACGGAAAAACGCTTTCCCAGGCCGTCGACTCCATCCGCATCGCCCTCGGCGTAAAATCCCGCATTCTCCCCATGTCCGACACACCCATCCCCACCATCATCGACTCGAACGAAGGCCCTCTTCATTTTCAGGAATATTTAGTCAAGCGTCGCACCGAACCAGTAGTGAACGGCATTCGCTTCGAAGGTGTGGAATCCGCACAACCCGCCCCCGGCGTCCTTGAATCCATCCGCGACGCCGGCCGCATCCTCATCTGCCCCAGCAACCCGCTGATCAGCATCGGCCCCATCCTCGCCGTGCCGCAAATCCGCGACGAACTCCGCGCCCACAAACAAAAAGTCTTCGCCGTCTGCCCCATCGTCGGCGGCAAATCCCTAAAAGGCCCCTCCGACAAAATGCTCGCCCAACTCGGCCACCAGCCAACCGCCCTCGGTGTCGCCAAACTCTACGATGACTTCACCGGCACCTTCGTCATCGACCCCGCCGACAAATCCCAATCCGCCGCAATCTCGGCTTTCGGCATGAAAGTTGCCATCCTCCCGACCGTCATGAAAACACTCCCGCAAAAGCGCAAACTCGCCCGCGCTCTCTTATCTTTGTCCTTGTAGGGGTGCAGCACTGCTGCGCCCTTGCTTTGCGGAGGCATGCCTACTTGCTCCCGCTAGGAGGCAATTTACGGCCGATTCTGGTGCGCCACATCGAGGCAACTACTCCAGGCCAGAATGTTATCTGCATCAGAGAGAAGGGGAGCGCGGTAATGACCAAACCCGTCACGATTGCTCCATCCTGAAAACCAAAAGCAAAGTGCATAACAAGATAAGCCAGGATCCCCGGTATTGAAAAAATCGCAGAAAAGAGAATACCGACTCCCAAAGTACCCCCGGCGCGCCGATTTCTCTCCCAATCGCCAAAGTGGTCCCATTCTGTGGCACCTGTTAGGTACGCTTGGCCGCGACACATCGGTATCGCTCAGGTCCCATCGGCGCCCACGCGTGAGAATGGCGAGCGTGAAAGTGTTTCGTTACGTCTCGCCCGCATTTGTCACAAATGTACGCGTCTGCTCTATCTGGGAAAGCACTTGCAGGAAGCTTCTTGCTAGGAGGGCGTGCGCCTAAATTCAAAGTGAGCATGTTCAACTCGCGGGAAGCCCAGTGAATCGTATCCCGGCGCGGTGAACCTTGTAGCGCATATTCAATCCAATCAGAAGCGCTGTCAGCGATTCAACGATGCGCGCGTTCTCCAGCTTGCCGCCATTCAACGGTCGCGCCCCAGGAATCCTGCTGACCAGTTCGGATGCTACCTGTTTCGCTTTCTCATCGTCGCTGCATACCAGGACGTCGCAATCGACTGGGGCATCTCCGGCGAGCGCTTCCGCGCCAAGATTCTGGAACGCGGCGGCAAGACTAACGCCTGCGGGCAGTAGCTCTCGCGTTTGCTCGGCGGCCGAGCCTTGCCAGACGCCGAGCACGCGTGTCGCCGCGCCGCCGACCGTCGCTGCCAGAGGCACAGTTGTATCGATGACGATTGTTCCGGGCTTCCACACGGTCTTCAACTGTTTGAGCAGAGCCACCACGCCAGAGAAGGGAACTGTCAGCATGGCAACATCGCACGCGGCTGTGGCAGAAGGATTGTCCATGCCTTCAATCTGCGCGCTGCCGCCTATGCGTTCGCGCAACAGTCTCGCGGTTTCCTGCGCGCGCGATGCTTCGCGCGAACCAATCAAGATGTGTTCTCCAGCTTTCGCCAGGCGGTACGCCAGCCCGGAGCCTTCCGCCCCCGTTCCGCCCAGAATCGCGATTTTTCGCGCCATGATGATTTTCTCCGAACTGCCTTGCTTCGCATTCCCTTAGACCAGTATGGTATCTTCAAAAACTCGAAAGATGAAAACGTCACCGCTCACTACCCATCAATTTCGTAAGGCGCTCGGCCATTTCGCCACCGGCGTCACTGTTGTTACCGTCGAGCGCGCTCCCGGCGCGGTGCGTGGCATGACCGCCAATTCCTTCACTTCCGTTTCCCTCGACCCCCTGCTGATTCTGATTTGCGTCGCCAAGGGCGCGGCGATTCTTCCCATGCTGGAAAAGAAAAAGCAGTTCGGCGTCAGCGTGCTGAAGGAAGGTCACGAAGCCATCTCTGAATACTTCGCCAAAGGCACGCAAACTGCCGAAGCAGAGCAACGCTTATCCATTCACTATCGCTTGACGCCGAGTGGAATCCCCGTCCTCGAAGGCACGCTTCTCCAATTGAGCTGCGAAGTCGTCGCTTCTCACGCTGCCGGCGATCACACTATTTTTATCGGAGAAGTGCTGGAAGCGGAAATTCATGAAGGCAAGCCGCTGCTTTACTTCGGCGGCGAATACCGCCACATGGCGCGGCGAGCCAGCACGACATCGTAGGCGCCGCGCAGTTCGATTCTTGCATGTTTCTACTGCGCGGGCCGATTGCTGTAAACCCGTTTCTCCCCTGACCTTGCCACCTCGTAGTACGGCATCGGCAGAGCCTTTAACTTTCCGAGTCCGGTAGCATTGATGTCCACGAAGAAAACTCTGCCTGGCCCAACCCACAGTTTCTCGAACGAAGCGTCATCCTCAAACACCGGCGGCGAATCCGGGAACAGCGACCCGTACCACAAATCGTTGAACCGCCCATTGAGCATATGCAGTTGCGCTCCGGTATAAAAATTCACGCTGGAAGCCACCGAATATGCCCCATTCACGACGATCAAATCGCCCGGCTGAAGTTGCTTCTTGATCGCCATCGCCAGCGGCTTCGACCCGAGCACCGGAGAAAACACCGTCAGCGCCATGTGTACGGCCTGAAAAAGAATGACCATCATCACGCAAATCGCCAGATTCCCCCGCAACGGCGAGCCTTTCTTGCGGAACAGCCAGTTAAAAAATGTTCCTGCAAGAAAGCCCACGCCCGTCAAAATCAACGGCACGCGAAATACGCTCATCGCGCCCATCGTGAGATCGAAGAGATGCCCCATCGAAAGCTTGTACATCGCGGGCGCCTTCTTCAATAGGTCGCCAAAATCCACATTCGGAGGCGCGGGCGGCGACATCACCACGATGGTCAGGCAGATCGCAAACGCGGCAACTCCGAGGACCAGCATCAATAGCGAAGAGCGCGATCCACTCCGCCGCAGAGCGCTCCCAACTTCCGAAGCTTCCTCGCGATTCAGCCAAAGTCCGCAGAGCAGCGCCAGAGCGGGAAGCGACGGCAGGACGTAGTATTCCTGCCGCGTGGAAAAACTGAAAAACACCAGAATCGCCAGCGCCCATACCGCCAGAAGCAGCGCCGCGCGCGTTTCCTTGTCCATCGTTTCCCGCCAGCGGCTTGGACGAATCGGGACTTGCCGCAGACTGCTCAACATAAAGAACGTCCACGGAAAGATCCAAACCAGCAGAAGACCCCAAAAGATCAGAAACGGAACTTTGTCGTAGTCGCGCGGAACGCGCAAATTCAGATACCGGTAAATCTGTTCGTTGATGAAATAAAACCAGAAGAATCCCTTGGACTCACCTTGGGCGGGGTTTCGCATCGTCGCCAGGATGTGCCACGGCGCCGCCGCAGCCAAAAATATCGCGGTGGTGGAGATCAGCCTCATTCGCAACAGATGACGCAGGTTGCCGGTCAGCAGCAGGTAGCCGCCGATGATAAGAACCGGGAACGCGATTCCAATCAGCCCTTTGGTCAACACGTCGGCCGCAGTGACCAGCGCGAGCGACCAGCACAGCCACCGCGAAGGATTCTCCTGATCCAGGATGCGCCAGAAAAGATGAACGGTCAGGATCAACCAAAATCCCACCATGATGTCCGGAATTGTGAACCGCGTGTAGATATACGGCCCGATCGCCGTGCCCAGCACCAGTCCCGAAAAAAAGCCGGCTTGCTCTCCAGCGATTTCCAGGCCCAGATAGAAAACGGCAATGAGTGAGGCCAGGGCAAAAAGGGAAAGTGGCAAACGCGCCGAGAATTCCGACACGCCAAAAATCGAATAGCCCGCCGCGGTAATCCAGTAGGGAAGCGGCGCCTTGTCGAGGTAGCGCACGCCATTCACGTGCATGGTCACGAAATCGTGCTGAGCAAGCATTTCTCGCCCGATTTGCGCATGCTCGGAATCCGCGTCATCCATCATGCCGGGTGAAGCTAGTCCGGGAATATAGATCAGCGCCCAGAAAAGAAAAATGCCAGCGAGGTACCAGCGGGTGTAGGAAGAATTGTTTTTGTTTTGAATGTGCGGCTCGGGATCGGACGCGCTAGTGCCGGATGGTTTCGTCATTTTTCTTGGCGAGATGGCGCGCCCCCGTAACGGTATACGAGGAGCGACCGCCGCGATCGTGGAAGTGGCGCACTTGCATTTCCGCCAGCAGACCCAGGGCGAAAAGCTGCATGCCGGAAAGAATCAGCACCGTCGCGAAAAACATCAGCGGGCCGTGCTCTTGCAAAACGTTGGTGTGATAAATCAAATTCTCCATCAACAGCCAGAAGGCAATAGCGCTGCCGACAAATGCGGCCGCAATCCCAGCGGTGCCAAAAAAATGCATCGGCCGCGACAGATATCCCGTCAGAAATCGCACCGTGATGAGATCGAAGAAGAAAGGAACTTTCTGTAAGAATCCGTATTTAGAAGCGCCATGCTCCCGCGGCGCGATGGTGATGGGAATCTCGCAAATCCGGCAGCCCTGGCGCAGCGCAAGAATCGGGATCAGACGCTGCATTTCGCCGTAAACAGGAAGTTGCGCAACAAACTCGCGCTTGTAAGCCTTGAACCCGCTGCCAAAATCGTGAATGCGTACGCCGGAAAGCTTCGCCGTCATCCAATTCGCGGCCCGGTTGGACATCCGCTGCATCCACGGATTTCCCGAGTGCTGCAGCCGCTGCCCGCAGACAATGTCAAAGCCTTCGCGTAATTTTTCGACAAATCGCGGGATGTCCGAGGAATGGTGTTGCAGGTCGCCATCCATCGTCACGATGTAGTCGCCGAGAGCGACTTCAAATCCAGCGCCCAACGCCGCCGACTTGCCGGAATTGCGAAGCAGTGTTATGACCGTCACCCGGCCATCCTGCAAGGCAATATCTCGCAGCAAGCCCGCGCTGTCATCGGTGCTGCCATCGTCGACAAACACCAATTCAAACGAATCGCCGAGCAACTCCATGGTTTCCTTCAGTTGCTCGTAGAGCTGTACAATGTTTTCCCGCTCGTTGTAGAGCGGGACCACGATGCTGTGCCGGACGTTTTCGCTTACTTCGCTCATCGATGGAATCTTTTCGCCTCGCAACATTCTAACGGTCCGGTGATCCGGAAGGCCGCGTCTGTTCCGCGGAGTCGCCCATCTCTTTGCGATGGCTCTTCACTTCGCGCAGGGCGTAAATCGGTTTGTTCTGCGATTCATAATAAGTGCGCGCGATGATTTCTCCGAGCAATCCCATGGAAACAAATTGGATTCCCACCAGGAAAAGCCCTACCGCCATGAACACCACCGGCCACGAATCTTTGATCAACGCGATGTGAAAATAAAATTTGTCGAACGCCAGGATGAGCCATAGCAGGGAACTGACTGCGGTGCTGGCGATCCCCACCAATCCAAAAAACTGCCCGGGCCGCGTCGAGTAATCCAACAAAAACTTCACGATCACCAGATCTAGGAGGACGCGGATAGTCCTCGCGATGCTGTAGTGTTTCTTGTCTTCTTTACCCGCGACACTGGCGATCGGCAATTCCGCAATCTTGGCCCCGGTCGAGCTCGCCAGCGCTGGAATGAACCGGTGCAATTCCCCGTAAAGCTGGATTTCCTGGATGATCTCCCGGCGGTACGCTTTGAACGTGGTTCCGAAGTCGTGCAGCTCGGTTCCCGAGAGCTTGGCCATCATCCAATTTGCCAAGCGGCTGGGAACTTGCCCGAACAACCAGTGGCCGCGGCGCTGGTAATGCCACCCGCTCACCAGATCGTAGCCTTCCTCGATTTTTTCAAGGAAGCGCGGAATTTCATCGGGATTGTGCTGCAAGTCCCCGCTCATCGAAATGATCACGTCGCCGCGCGCAAAATCAAATCCCGCTTTTAACGCCGGAGTCTGCCCGAAATTTCGGCGCAGCCGCACCAGATTCACGCGCCGGTCGTGCTCGTAAATCTCCGAAAGCACCTTGAACGAATCGTCCTTGCTGCCGTCGTCCACAAACACCAGTTCGTAGGGCTCGCCAAGCCCGTCCATCACTTCGGTGAGCTTCATGTAAAGTGGTGGGATATTTTCCTGTTCATTGAAGAACGGAACGACAACGGAATACTGAATTGGCGAATCGCTTGCCATTCTTTTCTGTAATATCCCTTTATTAAGCTTCCTGGGCTACGAAGCCATAGTCTATCAGGCGAATCCCCAGCGAGGCGACAAGATTTCTAATCCCCGTGTCGGTCAGGATTTGCAGCTCGGTCTGCCGCGAATTCTGCAGCCGGGTAGCCGTTTTTCGCAGCGCCGAATCCATGTAGCCCGGATGGCACATCAACTCCGTAGTGCCGTCCGGGAGGCTCTTCACGAGTTGCTCCACTCCTTCGCGCGTTAGCTCGCCGGTTTGCGCAATGCCACAAAAATAATCGGTGGTGGAAATTCCCGCATGCTCGGCCAGTTCGCGCGCATCGCGCGCCAATAATTTCAGGCCGCGCGCCTGCACGCCTTGTTTCATCACAATTCCGCTGTGCTGTTTTGCACCGGTAGAAAGGGCTGCGCGCAAGCTGGAGGCTTCCAGAGCCACTCGAATCGCGCCGATGCTATGCCGCTTCGCTAGGCGGAGCGCAATCTCAAATAGTCCCGGCAGCATATGCACGTGCTTGTGCCCGTCGAGGTGCGTTGGTGCAATTCCCGCATCGCGGATTTTTTGGATTTGCGCGTCCCACTCGTTCTCCGCCTCCTCCAGCGAGATTCCGCCCCGCGCGCGCCGCAGCAAAAGGCTCTCGGGCCCGCCCGCAAACTCCCCGTCACTGTTTAACAGTGTAGTAACTATTTCCCGATCTGCTATGGGTGGCCCGTCGCTAAGGTTCAAGTGGACCCCCACCCCCAGGCCGGGGGCGGAGCGTGCAGCTTCTACCCCCTCGGCAAACGCCGCGCCATTGGCCAGCAGGGAAGTGCTGGTCACAATGCCGTGGTGGAAGGCTTCGAGGATGCCGCGGTTGACGCCGTCCGTCCACCCCAGGTCGTCCGCATTGACGATCAGATTCTTCACAGGCTGCCCAGCTCCCCCGATTTCACCTGTACGTTGGTACAGCTACTCTTTTGCGCGACCGCTGGAATTCGTACCATTGACCGTTTTCGTCCTCAACTCTAGCATGACGTACCAGAGGCTAAAATGCCCGTAGAGCAGCGTGAAATCCCCAAGCGACTTGGTTCGCGGCACCATGAGAAGCGCCGTGGGCGGCGCATGAATTCCCGCGTGCCTGTGCGGCTTGGGTGGGACGATGAGGCGGGCAAGCGCGTCAGCGTGGATGCCCATACGCGCATCATCAATCCTTACGGGTGCATGGTGGTGCTGGCGCAGTCGCTCGAACTGGAGCACCGGGTGGCGCTCACCAATCTGATTTCCAATGGTAGCAATGCTGCGATCGTCGTGTGGAAGGGCAATCAGCGGCCGGACGGGTGGGAATACGGCATCGAACTGGTGGCGCCGGAGATGGATTTCTGGGGGCTGGATCTGTGAAGCCTTCACCTTATGCGAAGCCTGGCGCGATTGCCGGAGTAGCGACGCCTCGCCCCGCATCCACGCGGCAACCTACCGCCGAAGAGCGGAGGCGCGCGCAGCGCGTGCTGCTGAAGATGCGCGTTCTGGTGCACCTACCGAATAAGCCGGAGCCGATGGAAGGTCATACGCACACGGTCAGCGCGAGCGGAGCGATGCTCATTCTCCGAGAGGGATTGGCTCAGGGCACCAAGTTCATTCTTGAGAATCCCAAGACGCAGCAAAAGGTAGAGGTCAGTGTGGTTCGTCCGCCGCAGATGAATCAGGATGGGTCGCTGGTTCCGGTGGAATTCCTGTCCGCCGCGCCGCAGTTCTGGAGCATTATCTTTCCGCCGAATATCAACTGACCGAAGAGGAAGTTGACAGTTGAAAGTTAACAGTTAGCAGCCCGCGCTGAGAACCATTCTTTCCACCCAGTGTCTTAGCGATCCCTGGTTAACAATAACTGGGACCCCTCCCCTGTTTTTCATAAGTGTTCATTCTAAAGGGGGATAAAGTCGTTTAGAATCAACATTTCCAGAAGTGTTGATTCTAAATATAGTTAGAGCCGTAATTATAGGACGCCGTTCACCAGAGGCGGCCCCGATTGCTCGGGGCCGCCCGGCGTTTACGCCAGTTGGGCTAGTTGATCGTAAGACTGACGGTTGCATTGGCGTTGGACGATGCTGGGTTGGCCGAAATACCCAGTTGGGTTGTGCCCGTGACTGTGATGTTGAGTGTCCCGGATTGAGAGGCTGCGGTGCTGGTGTCGCCCAGATAGTGGGCGCTCAGCGTGTGCGTTCCAATCAGCTGGAATAGCGGCGGAGCGCTTGCCGCGGTCAGCATGATATTGCCGGTCGTACCGCTGGCAACGGGAACGGCGCTTCCCGCAGGTGCGCCGTCAACGAAGAACTGGACGTTACCCGCCGGAGTTCCTCCCGTTACCGTAGCACTCACAGTAAGAGTACCTGTAGCCGCAAGCTTCGTGCTCGATACGGTTAGGTGAGTGACAGTTGCTGTTTGACCGCCCCCGCCGCCTCCACCGCCATTATTGTTACTGCACCCCAGCGTGAAGCTCAGCACGCATAGCAGGCCGAAACCCAAGGCTGCACGATACCCTTTCCGACCGGGCAGCAGAAGCAGGAAAACAGCTGCAAGGCCCGCGCCACTGCTCAGCGTCAACAAGCCTGTCTTCACGCTGGAAGTGGCCGGAAGCGTGGCTGCGAGGAAGGTCTGAGGGCCGGAGAGATTCATGGCGGTCATGGAAGTGGAGTTCGCGGCCACGTTGATCACCAGAGATCCCGCGCCGTTCGCACCACCAGAGGGCACGGCGACGTTCAGCGCATTGCAGGTCACTCCCGGCAAAGTTGCACCGCAAGTGATCGCCACGCTGCCTGTAAACCCGCCCGTGGGTGTCAACGTAATCGCCGAATTGCCGTTGCCGCCAGCCGTTACTGTCGCCGCAGCGCCAGCCAGGGTAAACGAGCCGGAGCTGGTTACCGTGACCATGATTGCCGGCGCGGACGACAACGTGTAATTGGTATCACCGTTGTAGGTCGCGGTGATTGTTTGTGCGCCGAGGGAACTGAAGGAAGTTGTCAAGGCGGCAGTGCCTCCCGCGCCAGCGCTTGCCGATGCCGCCGTTGGAACCACGGCGATGGGGCTCCCGATCGGCGTGCCTCCATTAAAGAATGTCACCGTGCCGGTGGTGCCGAGAGAGCTGTTGCTTGCGGAGGAGATGGTTGCGGTCAGCGTGATATTGGTGCCAGCCTGGACTGTGGGCACGCTAGAGGAGAGGGCCGTGGAAGTCGCCGCTTTTGACACGGTTACGGTGTCAGTCACGGGGGTGGTGACGGCATTGTAGCTGATGTCGCCGGAGTAGATTGCAGACAGGTTGTGCACTCCACCGCTAAGTTGAATAGGCTGGTTCTCCGCGTGCCCAGCGCTATTGATCGTGAAAGCTCCCGCTCCCGTACTGGGCGGGGTCCCGCTGGCCGAGTCTGTAAAGGTTACGGTTCCTGTTGCATCGAAGGCGCAGCCAGTTGTCACTGCCGGCGTTGCAAGGGGCTGGCATGCATTGGCCGTGCTATTGAGAATGTCCATTCGGAGGATATAAGGAGAGCCATACACGACCGAGGTTGCATTGGTGCTCGTAATGGCTCCGCTGACCGGATTGAACGTCACAATACTGTATTGGAGGCGGCTGTTCTCTGGGGTCACCGTGACGGGGACGCCTGGGGTCGAGATGCTTGATGCAAACGTGGTGTCACCTGCGTAGCGAGCGTTAAGGTTGTAACTCCCGCCAGGAAGAATGACACCACTGATGGTGACCGAACCTCCGGACAACATTGCGTCACCGATGCCGCCGTTCACGGCGGTTGGCGCGAGGAGACTGACATCGCCAGTGATCGTGCCAGCGGATGTGGAAGTCACAGTAGCCATCACAGTAGCTGCGGTACCGTGCTTGATTTGGGGTGGGGTCGCACTGCCGTTCACGGTGAGGCTTGTAATTGTGGCATGGAAGGTGCCAGCAGTGGTCGGCCATTGCGTTGCGAGATTGGCAACGTTTACGGAACCCAGGCCCGTCGCCAAGTCGTACCCGGCTGTTGCGGTCCATGCGGGAGTAGTGGCGGATGCGGGGCTCACGAGAACGCCGTTGGTGCCAGGGGTCATGCTGCTGCAATTCGGGGAGGTTCCCGCCGGAGAATTTGCCGCGCATGGGACCGAGTCGTTGCCCTTGGTCACGTCGTTGAATACGCAACCAGCGGGGGCAGGAACCGTCGGGTTTGTGCGGAGGCTCGAATTGCATGAATTGCTTGCCGTTTGCGCGATCTTATAAAGTACCAAGTTCGCGTTTCCTTGGCGGCCGGGTTGACCCGCGGTGACTTGCGATTGATTGATCAACGCCATGATGGCCGCGAAGGCTGGAGAGGATGCCGAGGTGCCACCCGCGCCAAAAAAGCTGAACGGTCCCGTGGAAGCACACGAAGGATTGCTCCCTGGTGGCAACGCATCTGCCTGGCAGAGTAGATAGAAACTCTTCGACTGTGGCCCATCGCTCGCAAACAGGGAAACGTCGGGAATGTATCGATGGTTATCGGTCGTCGCAATCCCGTTCGGAATGATGCCACTCTGCCAGGGGGGCTTAACATAAATCGAGCTTGGCCCGCCACTACCGCCAACGATGTTCAGCAGAGGATTTGTGTTTGGGATTGCGCACACGTTGTTGAGAGTTGAGGTGGTTGCCGTTGCTGCACAAGAATCGTTCCACGGAATCTCAGGTATATACCCCAATGCCGACTCGCGCTTTCCGTCGGTGGAGTTCGTGGAGCTCCAAAAAGTCGGTTGCGTTGTGAAGTCATCGAAATCCGTACCGCCAACAGCGACGTTGAAGGGAGTGGAGGCGAACCCGCTGACCGCGAGGCCGTGAGTGGCTACCGTGGCGGTGTTAAAATTGTCGCATCCAGCGGAGCCTGGGTCCCCAGAGGACACAAACACAGTTATGCCTTGCGCTGCCGCTTGCTCCCAGAGTGTGTTAAAAAAACTATTACTTGAACCCAATGCCGACTCGCACTCTCCGAAACTCAGGCTCATCACGGGCGCGAGGTTGTTATCAATGATGTAGAAAGAAGAAAGATCAATCCCTAGAGCGGTTAGCGTGTCTTCCGACACCACGAAATCAATCGTTGCCTTCGGGGCGACCATGCCGGATATCTGTACGTCCAGTGCCGCCTCGCCTTCGTCGGCGTTCAATCCAGGGTCGGGCCCATTGAGAATGATGTTCGGGGGATTGACTGGAAGGCTAAATAAAGTTCGGAAATCAGTCACGTCTTGCGGATTGATATTGGAATCGCCAACGATGGCAATAGTCTGGCCCGTTCCATCGAGCGAAGATGGAACATTGTAGATTTTAGCGAAGTCCGCTGGACCAACAACGTAGTGGCCACCAGTGGTGGTGAACTCGGGAACGATGCTGCCATCCGCAGTTCGCGTGAAGGCTCCCACAGTATGCCTCATCGACTTTCGAGGAAAATTGTGCAGGGACACTATGCCAGACACGATGGGTGTCAGCGCCGCCGGGATTTGCAGATCGCTTACATTGGCCTGGCGCGCTTCACCGTTAACATTGAATCGATGAATCTCGGTGCGGAATGCGTTCCGTACCTGCCCGACATTGCCGGAGAATTCGACGGCGGTGCGACCGGCTCCAACCTTGACCTGCTGGAAGCCTTGGCGCGTTAACCAGTCGGTGACTGCCTGGATGTCCGCGTCGGCAGGCCCGAACTGCTTGCCAAACTGCTCCGGAGTGAGCCATTTATGAAAATTGGGCGAGTCCTTGCTGAGTTGTTCGTCCATCAGTTTGCTGAGCGCAGCTTGCTGTTCGGGGCTGCGCTGCAAGACGAGCATCATCCTCTTCATCGGAGTGGCATCGCTGATGAGTCCTTGATCGAACTCCGTACGGGCGAGTGGGTGGACGTTGCCTTTGAGGCGGACGAGTTGCGTTTCGTCAATGGCTTGAGTGATGCGGGCGGGAACGGCTGCAGCTTGTGCGGCCGGAGCGCTAACGACGTCGGGCTTGGATTGCGCGGCGGCGCGAAAGGCCGGGAGCGCCAGAAGAAAAGTAAAGGCAAAGAGGGAACTGCGAATTGCTGAAGATTGGAATTTCATAGTCCGTCCACGCTTGCAAATTTGAAATTGGCGCCAACGCAACGCATCCGGCCAGAGGGTGCGGCCATTGATGCAGAGGAGCAACTTGCATGAATGGCTAACGCGGACTGGGGCTTGGACCGGAAACGAATCACTGTCGAACGCGTAAAGAATATCACAGGCAAATAAAAGGCTCTCTAGTACCCCAGTTCAGGCGACCGTTGTTCAGGCGACCGTAAGACGGTCGACAAGACGGTCGACGCTGGCGAAGCGGGAGCTGCGAAGTGTCGTTCCACCGGACCGTCATCCCCACAGAATGCATGACCACTGTGATGCTCGCGAGATTCCGCTGGATGCTTTCCTTACATTGGTGCGGACGCCACGCATTGAGGTGATCGCACGCGGCGCCCATGACCGCGGAAACTATCCCTTTGCTAAACTTTGACCGGAGCTCCAATTATTTTATTCCCTTAGAATCGCTGATTGGTTCCTGGTTGAGCGCGGCCACTTCAGTTTGCCTGGAAATGGGGCGCCTTGGTGAAGAGGGCGCAGCGGTGCTGCGCCCCTAAAAGAAAAGTGTTTTTGGCAGAAGCGCTTGGGTCATTTCCATTCTCGTCAGAAGGCAATTTCGCGCAGTTAGTAGCGGTAGCCGCGGCGGCCGTAGTAACCCCGACCATAGTATCCGTGGCCGTAACCAAAGCCATACGCGCCGTAAAATCCGACGTAAGGATAGCCGTAGTAAGGAGCGTAATAGCCATACGGATAGCCGTAGGGATAGGCATAAGGGCCGGGATAGCCGCCTGCCACGCGCGGCGGACCCCTACGTTCAAATCGGCCGCCATTCACATCTTCCTGCGTGAAGGGCAAGAAGGCTTGCTGGCTTTGCGTGGTGTCAATCTTCACGGGATCGACGAGGCGGAACGTCAATTGCGATTCCGGCGGGACGACCGTGGGATGTCCACGCGTGAGAAGCACCGCAGCAATTCCGGCGACAGCGCCGGCTCCCGCACCGATGGCAGCGCCGGTGCCCCAATCCGCCGCGGCACCGATCGCCGCGCCAACTGCGGTAGTGCCGGCGATGGTACCAGCATCCTGTCCGTGAGAGGTGCCGCCGGAGCCTTTCCAGAGTTCAGTGAGAATCGGGAGCTGGCGGCCGTCGACGATAGTGATGTCGGTCAATTCGACTCCCAGCTCGGAGGTGCCCTTGACGCGACCGGCTTTCTTGACGTCCTTCACCTTGCCGATGAGCACCTGGCCCCGGCGAGCGACGACCCAGCCATTGACGACGAGCGGCTGGTCAAGAACGGCGGTGAACTGGTCGCCAATTTTGTTGCTGTCGGTGGAGAGAAAGTCCGTGGTGCGGATGAGAAGGACGGTCCCTGCCGGGACGGTCAGAGTGCTGGGAATGGGTTGCGAGGGCAGAGGAGCCTGAGCGGGCTGATCGGACTGAGGCGGCGGCTCTGGTGCGTTCTTCATGGGCATGGAGCGGCCGTCGCGAGCGTAGGGCGGCTTGTCGGCGTCCTGCGGGGCGTAAGTGGGCCTAGCAGCGGGATGATCCGGCGGCTGTTGTTGCGGCCGGTCGGCTTGTTGCCCCTGCTCTTGCTCTTGCTGCTGCCCCCGTTGTTGCTCCTGAGCGTAGCTGCCGGAGCTAAGGCAGAGCGTCAGGGCTAGAGTCCTCGCGGTACGGCAAAGCAAATTTGAAATGCTTGACGGCGCTGAGTGGTTCGTCATGATGCAATCTCCCTCGACCTGCAACTTCTTGAAACAGTACGAATTCCTGCGCACCTAGCTGATTTGATGGCGATTGTTCGTTGTCAAGATGCCCAAAGCCTCCCTTGGAGTACCCAAAGCGGTAACACCGTGGCGGGAATTATGTTGCGGGAGGGCTCCCGCCGGGACCGTCATTTTTGCGCTGCTCGAAGGCGTCCCAGTAGGCTTGGCCCATTTTGAGGAGGCCGTCGATGCCCAAGTCCTGGCCATCGCCGCGGGTGAGAGTGAGGCGCTCGGCGCGGAGAAAAAGTTCGCGGTATTCCGTGTAGTTGAGGAGGCCATTGATGCGCAGGGCGACGGAATTGCCGGGGGCGGTGGCGAGCCAGGCGTTGGCAATATCCAGGACTTGTTTGCATTCAGAGGTGAGCGCGGCTTCCAGTTCAGTCCAGTCGAGGGATTCCTCGCGGCACTTGGACTGATATTCGGCGATCAAGCGGGATTGCTCTTCGGGAGAGACGCCGGCGGGGACGGAGAATTCTCCTGGCCAGCCAGCGTGTTGGACAACGCGAGCGGATTGGACGCCGTCGAGGCGGAGGAGGAACTGCATGTCGAGCGGGAGACTGTGGAATTCGAGGAGGTGATCGCTTTCGAGATGGAGAGTGATGGAGCGATCGAGCAGGTTGGATTGGATGGTGACGATTTGCGCGTCGTGGAGCCCGGCCCACAGAGAGGTTTCCTGCGCGCCGGGGGGCAGGTTCATCCAATCGACGAGAGGGGGTTGCTCTTCGGCCATGTGTCACCTTTGTAGGCGAGATTGCGGCAGAGTATAGCGTGCATGCCGCGAAATCGAAACGCATTGTATAATCCTGCCAGGACACGACTGCTGAGAGGAGACGATATGGCCGAGCCGACTTACGAAGAACTCAAAGCAAAACTGGCGGAAATGGAAAAACAAGGAGGCACGCGCCGCACGGGAGCGCTGGAATTCCGCGTGGGCGAAAAGGGCGGAGTCAGCGTTTATGGGCTAGGGCGCTTTCCGGTGACGCTGTACTACGAGCAGTGGATCCGGTTGCTGGAAGCCGTGCCGCAACTGAAGGCATTTCTGGAAGAAAATAAAGAGAGCGGAAAGCTGAAACTCAAGGAAAAGTAGAGTTGGCGGCGCAGGCGTTGACGCTGTCTGGTTGGCAAGTGTAGAGTCCGGCTGTCCAGGGAAGAAAGTCGAACGGCAATGGATCGCGCTGAACTCTCGGAAGCACGCATCGCCGAGATGGTTTCGGGAGTTGCGGCTTATTTTCGTCAGGAAAGGGAAGTGTACTTCCGGGAGAGTGTGCCGCTGCCGCCGGAATGGAGAGTGGCGGTCGATCCGTATTTTTCGAAGAGTCTTCTCGAACACATGCGCGTCGTGGTTCTAAAGGGCGCGCGGGTCCCACCACCCCCGTTTTATTCCGAGGCCGTTGCGCTCAGCGGAGGCAGGTTTCCCGACTTCGTTCATCTGGCTTCCATCACCTATTTGGACATCATCGTTTTTCATGACGAAATTGCAGCGCGAACACTTTTTCACGGGCTGGTTCATGCCGCGCAGATGGCCGTGCTCGGATTCGACCGCTATACCGAGCTTTACGTCCGGGGGTTTGTGAAGACGCGTTCGTGGCTTGCTATCCCACTGGAAACGCAGGCGTTTCAGTTGGACACGCGATTTGCGATGTCGCCGACGGCCGTTTTTTCAGTAGAAGATGAAGTGAAGTCCTGGGCTGAACAGATCCAGTACTAGCCAGCGCCCCTTCTTGTTAACGACAATTTTGAGAACTCTGAGATGAGGAGAGCCCCGGGTGCCTGTGGGGAGGCACCCGGGGGTGGGGGGGTTGAGGAGGAGTCCGGGCGAACTCTTGGCAGAGACTGGCACCTACTTCGAAGACTGCGCGGCCAATAAGCAAAGGCGCTGAAGCTCGTCAAAAGTGAAAACGACCTGTTCGCCCCGGTCGCCCATTTCCAGGCGACCCAAGCCAGCTAGCCGAGAAAAGCGACGGATTTCTGTCGTGGGGAGGCCCAGTAAGACGGCGGCGCGGTGCTCCCCAACTGGTTCCTGGAAATTCATGCTCATTCGTGGCCCCATTGCTTCCACAAGGTATGGGAGCATGCTGCGCTCCAAACTGTCTAGTAGGTAAGTCTTGTGTTGTCTATAAGAAAGAGTTCAGGGGGAATGGGTTTTGCACAATGTGCCTATTTCCTTACACAAACAGTGCAGGGATTTGGGACAGTTTGCGGGTGGTCGCCAGTCGGGCGCAGTATTGGGAGGAACCACTGGAATTACTTCCAAGGCAGGGAGGAGAGGTCCACATTTCCGCCGGAGAAGATTACGCCGAGCTTGGGGGGCAGGCCGTCTACGCTTTTCGGTAAGTTGAGGGAGGCCACGACTCCGGGCCTCAGCAGGGGGGCGATGGCCACGGCGCTGGAGGGCTCGATGATGATTTTCATGCGCTCCCAGACCAGCCGGGCGGCCGAGATGATTTCCGCTTCGGAGACTAAGAGGATGCGGTCGACATGGCGGCGCAGGATGGCGAAGGTGCGGGGGGACAGGGATGCGCGCAAGCCGTCGGCGATGGTGTCGCTGGAGTCTTGGGATTGCAGGGTCCCCGTGGTCAGAGAGCGGTAGGCGTCGTCGGCGCGCTCCGGCTCGCAGCCGATTATATGGATTTCGGGGCGGAGGCCTTTTGCACCGAGGCAGGTTCCGCTAAGCAAGCCGCCGCCGCTGACTGGGGCGAATACGGCGTCCAGGTCGCGCACTTCTTCCAGCAGTTCTTTAGCGGCGGTGGCCTGACCGGTGATGATGCGGTCGTCGTCGTAGGGATGGACCAGATGGGCGCCGGTTTCCGCCTGGAGGCGGTCGCAAGTTGCTTTCCGGGCCGTGACCGAGGGCTCGCAGAAAATGACTGTTCCTCCGTAGCTTTCGATGGCTTTGGCTTTCACTGCGGGCGCGTTCTTCGGCATGACGATCCATGCAGGAACTCCACGCCACGCAGCCGCGCAAGCGACGGCGGCGCCATGATTGCCGCTGGATTGCGTGACGATCCCCCTCGCCACCTCTTTTTCAGTGAGCGAGAGGATCGCATTGGAGGCCCCGCGAATCTTGAAGGAGCCGGTCTTTTGCAGGTTTTCGCATTTGAAAAAGAGTTGTGCTCCTGCAATGGCGTTGAGCGAAGCAGAGGTTAAGACTGGGGTGCGGTGGATTCGGGGAGCGATGCGCGCGTGGGCCGCGAGGATGGCATCCCAGGTAGGTGGCTGGTAGTTAGCAGATTCGACGGATGGAGCTGTGCTCATGGGACTCACTTTGGGCTCGGATGCGCTTGCCAGTTCTGCGCGCCTCGCATGCCCACTTATAATGCGTTCCTGGCCGCTGTTAAAGAGGCATTATGGCATGCTGATCTCGCCGGTGTCTGGGCAGCGGTTTCAGCTGCATGCACGCTTGAATCGAGTACTGGTATCATTTGGCCACCCCGGTTTGGTACTTGACCGCCCCCCTCACTCTGTTACGCTGGAAGCACCTCTCCACGAAATTCGCGAATGCTGGCGGTAGCTGTTTCCGCGCGCTGGGGGAGGGCAAAATGAAAGTGTCCGAACGCCGCCAATTGGCCCGCCTCAGTCTCCGGACGCCGTTGCGCTTTCGCGCGCTCGGCGTAGCCGCGGACAGGACCGAACATTTTACGGAAGCCCTAAACGTCTCGCGTGGCGGCTTCTTTTTTGCCTCCTCGGCTCCCCTGCAGGTAGGAATGCCCATCGAAGCGACGCTGCGCATGCCTGCGGAAGTGACGGGTAATTCCGCGCAAGAGATGCGTTGCACCGCGCGTGTGGTGCATGTGCGCAACGAGCCATACGGAGACGGGCGCATCGGCTTCGGCGCGGAAATTGAGAAATTCCAAACAGTCCCACCGACAGACCGCTGGGCGAACTGAACAGCAGTTGTCAATCCTCAGTTTTAATTGAATCAGCCAAAGACAAAAAAACAACAAGCTGACAGGTTCTGTATCTGGCCGTCGCCTAGGGTTTTGCGGCTGGCACGGTGAAGGTGGTTTTTGCGCTGCCGACATTCTCGAAGCGATCGTAGGCGCGAACCGAAATGGTGTGTTCTCCCGGGGCAAGTCCGGTGAGCGAAAGCTCATAGCGTTCTTCCGGCGCGTCGCTGATGTGGCCGGTTGGGGCAACGAGAATCCATTCGCCGCCGTCCAGGCTGTATTGCGCGCGCTCGATGTTGCTGGCCGCATCTCGCGCGGCGAACTTAGCGATGACTGAGACGAACGCGGGGCTCCCGCCTCGCGTCACAGCCGCCGTCGCTTCAAGTTGCTCGATTACAGGAGGCGTGTTGTCCACCTCGAAGCGCTCACTTTCACGCTCGGTTCTCAGGGCGAGGGCGAGGGGATTCGATGGCGCGTCGGTGGCGACGATCTTCAGGTAGTAGGCGCCATCGGGCAAGGTCGTCGTATCCCACGAATAGAATTTCTGTTCGAGGTTGTCCTTCAATAATTTCCACTCGCGTTCGTTTTCGCCCCGAAAATAAACGGCGTAGCGCATTTCGTCGTCATTGTCGTCATGCGCGGTCCACAGAACGGTTTGATAGCCCTTTTGCACGGTGCCTTGCGGCGGCTGTTCGAATCGCGGAGGTGTGCTGCTCTGCGTGATCACTATGCCGGAAACATTTGGGGAGGGCGGCATCTTCAGAGTCACATTCGCCGGCTGGCCCACCGAAATGCCGGCTTGGCTCTGCGCGCGCACTCCTGGGTCCTGCAGCACGATTCCATCGATGACCGGCGCGACGTTACGCGGCAGATACGCGAGGCTTACCCAATCAATGCCATCGCCCGGACGACCATCGTGGATGACGGCCTTCCACTGGGCGAACCGCGCCGATGGCGCTTCCATGGCGCTGCCCGATTTCGTATAGGGGCCGTACCAGCGGGACCATTCGCGGCCGGGGTCTTCCGTGTTTCCAGAACGCACAAAAAATTCCAGGCGCGGTTCGTTTGAATGCGCCGATGCCTTCGCGCCTTCGGCCGCCGGAGGACTCCACCACTCGATGCGGCCCCACTGCGAGAAAAGTTGCGCGTCGAAAGAGCGCGATTCGAACGTGCCTTCGGCCTCGAACTCCGGGCCGACGGAATAGACTTTTCCAGGGTTGGCCGTACACAAGAAAACCTTGCCTGAGGAATTGCGAGCGATGCCGGTAATTTGGGCCGAACCGGACTTGGCAAGATGGGCGAAGACGCCGTGTCCATCGATGGTGAGCAGCGCGCCGCTATTGCCGGTGCCGGCCAGCAGGCGGCCGTCGGAAGCAATTCCCAGAGCGTAAACGATATCTTCGCGCGAGGTCCAAACCTCTTCGGGCGCCCCTTCAGAGCCAATGCGGTAAATACTGCTGGAAAGCTGCGACGGAAAAGGCATAAAGGGCTGCTGCGGCTGGACCTGACCACCGGCGATTACTCCGCTGGAGGTAAACGTCGTCGTGCCCTGCGGCGTGGAGATAACGGTGGTGGGAGCCTGGCCGGTGCGCTGCTTTTCCCCAATAGCGGAGACGTAGATGGCGCCATCGGCAGCGACGGCCAGGGAAGTGACTTCGCGCTTGGAGGTTTCGTAGAGGACGAAGCCCTCGGCTTTCGCTGTGGCCGAGTCCTTGCTCGCCGTCTTCGATGAACTCTTGGAAATGCGCAGGATGCGGCCGCTAGGTTCCGTGCCGGCAATGAGATTGCCCTTGGCGTCGAAAGCCAAAACGCGAATGTGCGCTTCGTCGCTGGAGTAAAAGAGTTCGCCCTTGCCATCGGGGGCGACGGCGAAGACTTGGCCTTTGTCACCAGTGGCGACGTAGAGAGTTCCGTCGTGTGCAAATGCGAGATCCCAGATGTATTTCGTTTTGGGATCGAAAAAAACGGATTTTTCGCCGCTAGCGGAAACTCGATAAACCTTGCCGTCGGGAGCAGTGCCGACGTACAGAGCGCCCTTGGCGTCGAAGGCGATGGCTTGCGTATTGAGGTCCGTGGAATCGAAGGCTACGGCAGGCTTGCCGTTCGAATCGAATCGGAACACTTTGGCTGGCGAGCCGCCTGCTGCGTAAAGCGTACCCTTGGGATCGAGGCGCACAGACCAGAGATAAGAAGCATCCGCGTCGGCGAGCAAGGTGAATTTGGGCGCCAGTTCGAGGCGGCCGTCGCTGCGAACCGCTACTCCATGCGCGGTGCCTTTCAGAAATTCATCGTAGGTGGACTGGCGCCAGCGGCGGGTGTGCTCAGCGAAAGAGGAAGAGAGGCAAAGGAAGTAAAGGAAGGTAATGAAGTAAAGGATTCGGAACAAACCTGCTCGGGATGACGACTTGCGCATGGTGGTTTTCATCGGATTTGGAGATTCAGCGAGATGACGCCGGAGACGGGGCCTCCGAGCGGGATAGAAGCTTCGCTGGCCAACGATTCGCGGAGTACCTGGACGGTGCCAGGAGTGGGGCGGCCATCGACGACGTTGATCTGGGAAAGCGGGATGTTGGGGAGTTCCTTGTCGTCCCAAAGGAGCGTAGGGGACGGAGCAAACAAACCAACATACAGACGATCGTTGCGGCGCTCGCGATTCAGCAGGGCAATGAGTTGGTCCAAGCCGTTGGGGCCACTGCCGGCTCCGGCAAAAGCGAAGCCGCGCGAGGCGCGATTCAGAAGGTCGGCGTCGCTGACTAGGACGCGCAGCGTAGTGCCGCGCGCCACCTGTTCCGGGACGCGCACGGTGGTTTCTTCCACGCGGGCAGGGCCGCGATAGGGACGCAGCAGCACGCGGACGCGAAGTGTTTCGCCAGGGGCGGCTTCGCCTTTTTCGAGCCACGCGCTTTCGATGGTGAATGATTTTCTGCCGGGAACGCTCTCAACTTGGAGAGTGATGCTTTCCACTTTGGCTGGTTCAAACGAATTGAGGAACAGACGGGCAAAAATATTTTGCATCGTCAGGGCGATGGGCAGGCCGTCAGGAGAAAGAGAATCGCCGGGAGCGAAAGTGTTTTCGATGTGAACCGGAGCGTGACCTTGCAGGCGAATTTCGCCGGAAAGGTGGAGCGTGGTGCCTTCGCCGTAAAGGGAATTCTGTGTGAGACCGTTGAAGGTGGTGAGCGCTACGAGAAGCGGCGTGAGTTTTGGAAGATTGACGAGTTCGAAGTGGAGCTTTTTCTGCTTCGCGGGTTCGACTCCGGAGACCAGCAGGGTGAGATCCAGAGGAATCATCGCCGGGGCGGCGCCAAGTTTGCCGGTGACGGCGGTGAGATGATCGCCAGTGATAGTGCCGATGGAGCCGCCGACGTTGACGATTTTCGTGGAAGCGAGATCGGAAGATAGCGTTGTGACCACGCGGCTGCGTGCCATGGGAATCTGAATGTCGCCGAGACTCAGGAACGGGTGCCCGCAGAGGAAGACACGATCGGCACGCACCGCCGTCACGGTGCAGGCGGAGTTGATGGAGACGTCGCCCTGCACAAGAACCATACCGGCCATGTCTCCGGCAACGAGGTGGCCGTCATCGGGCTGCGGCGCCGCCGTGCCGCCCTGGGCCGCCACGAAGCCATATCCTTGCAATTGATTCGCGAATTGCTGGAGCGCGGCGGGTTGGAAACCCGAGAAAACCAGGGGCGTCTCGATGGGCTCGAGCGCGGAGCCGGAAGGAAGGCCCGTGCGCGTGGAAGCCTCACTGGGAAGACCAAGTTGCTGCGTGGCCGCCTGCGCCGTGGCAGGCTGAGAGGGCGGGTTCATCACGTCATTTATGGGCGTGACACCGGCGATGGGTTCCTTGGTGAAGATGCCCAGCTTGAGTGACAATGCGCCGGCGAGCTTACCATCCAGATAGACCGGGCTACCGCTCATACCTGCGACCACGCCGGTGTGTTCGACCTTCGCGCCCTTCAACTGCACGAGGATGATGGACTGCTTGGGGCCCAGAAAATTGTCTAACACGCCGATGACTTCAAGATTGAATTTTTCTACCTGATCACCGGCGAAGATCGTATAGGCGTATCCCTGCATGCCCGCGCGCACTTGGCTCAGGGGAAGAAGTTCGTTCGATTCCTGGGCATGCGCGGCACACGTACCCAGACACAGAACTGCTGGAAACGCCAGGAGTGCGAGGATGAGGTTACGGGACTTGGACAGATGACGCCGGGCCGTATGCATGAATCGGTAATGATACGCGGCGCGGTACCGGGAAGCAATTGGACCAGCGGCGCGCCAAAGGTAGGACGATGGGCATAGAAGTTCTAGGACTCAATGAAGGTTGAGTCTTGAAATTTGGTCGGCTTCGTCAGCACTCTCATAGCTCTGCAACTGCTCTCGGCATGGGCGCTTTCAGGCGCCCTTCGCCCGGATTTTGAGATTGGGCTTCGCGATTGGTTCATCGTCAGAGCGCAAGCCTTTGGCATAAAGGGCGACTTGCGCGGAGCGCGGCGCAGCGCCAACCGGATCATAGAAGTAGGCCTGCGTGGTTTCGGTTTCGCGTTCGACTTTCCAGACGCGAGTGTTGGTCACATAGTCCGGCTTCTCATTAAACGGTGTGATGAATGCGGGATCGAACCACTGGATGCGATTGTTGGGTTGCGCGGCGAAATTTCCGTTGTCCAACGCGATTACGTGCGCGCATTTGTGACCGCCGTCGCCGGCTTCCTCGGCGTCTTCGTGGCCATACCAATCCAGCGTGAACAAGTACTGGCCGCCCTCCCAGGAGCGATCCTTGATTTGCACGCGGACACGAGCGTCTTGCATGCGATCGAAGGTCGTGCAAGCCATTTCATAACTGAAACAATCCCAGAATTGCAGCCAGTCCAGGGGAACGGGCGGAGCGTCGACTTTGTGACAGAAGGCGTGCAGCGGCAAGCGCCAGATGACGGCGCCATTGTCAGTGAGAACATGAAAACCGAGAGCGTGGCCTTTGATCGAAGAAGCGCCGAAAACGCAGACGTTTACGAACTCATTCTGGTGGGATAACCCGTCGTAGAGGAATTCCTTGCGGAGAAAACAGTAGAACCTCGGGATGTTGACGTTGAGCGTGGCCAATTGTTGCCCTCCTTATCGAGCGTGGTCTTGCGGCAAGAGTAACGCGAATTTAAAATAAGTGAAGAAATATTTTCGTTTTACTTTTTGTGATTGATTGTGGAAGCCGGATCCGGGCGGCTCACCTCGGGAGAAATTGAAAATCAACCGGGTTGGGCGCACGGTTGCCGAACCACTGGATGCTCCCCACTCTTTCCATTGTGCCGCGCGGTAAAAAGTTTGTTTTGACAATCGAGTCGCGAAGCATAAAATACGCTCCACTCTCCCGCATACTTCAGAGCGGTGCCTGACATCCAGCATGTGAACCGTATTTAGCCGGATCCGGCTGGCAGAGTCCCATTCTGAATATTCACAAAGGGGGCTTTCTTCCCCTTGGGCAATGAGCTGAGAAAAAAGTAGAGGAGGGAACCGTGCATCGAAGACTGGCGGTCCTCGTGGTGATGTTATTTGTAGCGGGTGTGGCGCGCGCACAAAGTTCGCCGCCACCCGATCAAGCAGAGCAGAACAGGATCCTGCTTGAGCGCGTCCAGAAGCTCGAGCAACGTCTCGCTGAAGTGGAGGCTAAACTAGCCGCGACTACTGCGCCCGTGGAAACGGCTGCGAACGTCCCCACGGCCCCAAAACCGGAATCGCCTGAAGCGGCTCCGGTACGCGGTCCGGGGGCAGGACATCAACACGAAGCCGTGGACGAACAGGCCACGGTCCACCAGATGGAGGTTCATTATCCCTCGCTGCAAATACGCGGATTTGGAGATGTGGACTTTTCCGCGACGGACCAGAAGGGAACGAACAGCGGCTTCAATCTCGGCCAGCTCGACCTGCACCTGGCTTCGGCGCTTTCTCGAAAAGTCAGCTACTACGGGGAATTAACCTTCAACGCTCAACCCACAGGGTACACCGTGGAAGTGGAACGCTCGATCATTCGCTACGACTACAATGATTTCTTCAAGGTCTCCTTTGGGCGGTATCACACACCGATCGGCTACTGGAATACTGCTTTCCATCACGGTGCATGGCTTCAAACAACCATCGGCCGCCCGGACATGATCAGGATCGGCGGAAACTTTATTCCAGTGCACTTCGTGGGTCTCCTTGTCGAAGGCAATATACCTTCCGGTGGGGCAGGACTGAGTTACAGCGCGGGTCTGGGGAATGGCCGCGGGTCGATCATCAGCCGTCCCGGTGACGCCGGCGACAACAACAATAATCGGGCGTGGGTCGCCAACCTCTATTCCCGTCCTGTCAAACTCTACGGTCTGCAGATGGGTGTGTCCTTGTATAAGGACAAAATCACGCTACCCGGCACTCCCCCTGCTGGAAATAATTTTAGCGAGTGGATTTCGGCCGCCCATATCGTATGGACCAAGGAAACACCCGAATTCCTGGCGGAATTCGCAAACGTCCACCACCGCAACATCCTTACCAACTTTGTCACCAATAGCCAGGCTTTCTACGCCCAGGTTGGCTACCGACTCCAGTGGCTCGAGAAATCTTTGAAACCGTACTACCGCTTCGAGCACACGCACACGCCGTTGAGCGAGCAGGTCTTTGGGAATCAGGATCTCGTGGAGTCGATTGTGGGGATGCGATACGACATCACCAACTATGCCGCCTTCAAAGGTGAATACCGGTATTTCAAGCGCCTGCCCACCGACCCCTTTGTGAGCGGCGCATTTTTCCAGACTGATTTTACTTTCTGAGCGAGCCACCCAATGAATGCCACTTTCAAACGCGTCGTGACTTTTCTCTGGATAACGATCCTTGTTTTTCCGATCCTTCAGAATCCCTCGGCAGCCCAGACGGCCCGGGGCACGGATATCGCCGTGGTCGTTCACCCCGACACTCCCGTTTCTGACCTGAGCCTTTCCGAAGTACGCAAAGTCCTCCTCGGCGAGCGGCAATACTGGAATTCCAAGCTCCCGGTGGTATTGCTCATCCGTGCTCCCGTTGCTCGGGAACGGGACGTCGTTTTGCGGGTGATATATCAAATGTCGGAAGCGCAGTTCAAACAATACTGGGTTGCCAAGATATTTCGGGCGGAGATCGCTTCACCGCCGAAGATTGTCTACTCTAACGACCTGCAGTACGACCTGGTCACTGCCATGCCCGGGGCCATTGCATTTGTGGATGCCCGAAATGTGCGCCCAGGATTAAAAGTTTTGCGCGTGGATGGCCACCTGCCTGGTGAACGTGACTATCCTTTGCGCTAGTCGCGTTCAGTTCTTCCACGCGAGACTCACGGAAATAAGAGGGCGGCCGCTGCTCGCCGTTCTCTAACTCGCCAGCTTCATCCGCCGGAGCAGGTCCTTGAATCGGGGGTCTGATCGTATCGGGTCGAACATGGGCTCGACGGCCAGGGAAACAAGCCCGCTGTCATGTTCCTCGTACGCCTTTTCGAGCCAACTAAAGGTTTTTTCCTTTTCGCCCATCCGCATGTAGGCTTGCGCGATGTTATAAGGTGAGATGTAGCCATACTTGGAGATTTCCGTGAGGCCATCCAGCCAGCTTTGCAGTACTCCCTTATATCCGCCTTTGGTGAAATCTTCCTCGATGGAAGCTGCCAGTTCCGGGCTTCCAGAGAGCGACAGTATCTTTTCTCGTTCAGCCACGGCCTCTTTTTGTTTTCCCATCCCCGCGTAGATTTCTTCAAGCAGCGGGCGTGCCGGAGCAAACTTAGCGTCGATGTCCAACACTTTTCGCAATTGCTCGACGGCTTGATCGTTCTTGCCAGCCAGGTAAAGCTGCTTCCCCAGCGTGGTGTTGATAATCAGGGAGAGGGGATCCAATTCCTGGGCCTTTCTTGTTTCGCGCAGACCCTCTTCGGAGCGCCCCATGTTGGCCAGATAATCTCCGTACCAGTGGTGAGCGGTCGGGGAGTTTGGATTGAGCTCGATCGCCCGCCGAAACTCTCGTTCCGCTCCAGTCCAGTCCCATTCGAAATGTTCCTTCACAAGACCCAGGGAGGTGTGCGCTTCCGGGAGCGCGTCGTCAATATCGAGTGCTTGCATCGCGGCGGCTTTTGCCTTTGGCCAGGCCTCCGCAGGCGGCAGGTAACCGGCGTCGCCCAGCATGCTGTAAGCATCCGCGAGGCCCGCGTAGGAGAGTGCGTAGTGCTGGTCTTTCTGGGCCGCTTGGGTAAAAAAGTCTGCCGCTCGCTTAAAATCTGCTTGCGTCCATTTGTTCCAGTAGAACAGGCCTTGCAGATAAAGCTGATAGGCCTCCACATTTTCGGTGGGCCGTTTTGCCAGCAATTTCTTTTCTTCTCCAGCAAGCCGGGGGCGCAAGCGTCCGTAAATGTCTCCGGCAATCTCCTGCTGCACGGACACAAGATTGGAAAGCTTGCGGTTGTATTGCTCGCCCCAAAGCTGCCGGCTGTTTTGCACGTCCTCCAGGTTCACGCTGATCATCAATTCGTCGCCCGACTGAATGAGCCTGCCTGTGAGGATGGCCCGGACGTGCAGCTCTCTGCCGACTTTTTGTGGGTCTGCCGGCTGGCCCTTGTAGCGGAAAACGGTGTTGCGAGACATCACCGCCAGGTTGGGCAGCTGCGAGAGGCTGTTGATCAAGCTCTCCGTAATTCCGTCGCTCAGATATTCTGTCTTTGAATCGTTGCTGAGATTGGCGAACGGCAACACCGCGATCGATTCGATGCGAGACGGGCTATCTCCGCTAAATACCCGGTCTCGCATATTGCCCACATTTAACCCGAAAAGGAGCAGCAGCACCGCCAGAACTCCGCCCCAAATTAAATGGGGCCAATGACGCCGCAGGAGTTGGCGTGAAGATTGGCCCGTCGATAAGGACATCGCGCTCGCCGAATCCGTGTCTCGTTTCAGCCGCTGTAAGTCCGCCCGCATGTCCGAGGCGGACCGGTAGCGCAGCTCGCGGTCTTTCTCCAGCGCTTTGGCGATGATCTGTTCCAATTGAATCGGGATAGCCGGATTCAAGCGAACTGGCGGGGTGGGAGCGCGGTTCAAAATCGCATCGAATATTACGCCTGACGTGTTTCCAGAAAACGCCCGTATGCCTGTGGACATTTCATAAAGAACCAGCCCGAGCGAGAACAGGTCGGTGCGCTCGTCAAGTTCTTGCCCGCGAACTTGCTCGGGTGACATGTAAGCGACGGTGCCCAAGGCCACGCCGTCGCTCGTCAGGTGCGCATCCTGGGTCGTATTACCGAAAGTTGCTGCGCCCGCCCTGGCACGATGCGAACCCCTCCGCTCGGGCAACAGTTTGGCCAGGCCAAAATCGAGCAGCTTTACTTGACCGCGATCGGTGAGGAAAATATTCGCGGGCTTGATGTCGCGGTGAATAATGGCTTTGGCGTGGGCCGCTTCCAGGGCATCCGCCATCTGGTAGCCATATTCTGGCACGCGCTCCAGGTCGATGGGTTTCCCCGTAATACGGTGTTTGAGGGTCTGCCCTTCCAGAAACTCCATGACGATGAAGCTCTGCCCTTCGAATTGATCCACGTCATAAATCGTGCAGATGTGAGGATGGTTGAGCGAGGAAGCGGCCCGCGCTTCACGCTGAAATCGTTCGATAGCGAGGGGTTCCCTCGAGAGCTCTTCGGGCAGGAATTTCAGCGACACATATCTGCCAAGCCGCAGATCCTCAGCTTTGTACACCACTCCCATGCCGCCGCCGCCCAGCTTTTCCAAGATGCGGTAATGGGAGACGGTTAGTCCGATCATAGGCTGGGAACCGCCATCGGATGGTCATATTAGGTTGCGCTTGGCTACAAGTCAACGAAAGGGGCCGGTTTGGCCCGCTCGAACTGTGATGCTGGATGTACGGAGCCGGCCGATTGCTTCGTTTAATCCATGTGGTGCATGGCGAAGATTTTGTCGGCGGAATCTTCGTAGGGATAGACGTGGACCATCCAGCCGAAGATGACGGGCTGGAAGCGGCCGTTCGCAGAGTCGCACGCTTCTTGCGTGACGATCGAGCCTTTCAAGCCAAACTTCGTCCAATCCGCGCTGCGCAGCTGTCCTTTTTGCGGCATGCACAGATTGGTGTGCAGATGCCACATGGCCACACTGAGGGGGACGCGCGCGTTGAGCTGATCTTCGGTGGCGCGCTTGGGCATGGTGTACATGGCGCCTACGAGTTCGTACCCGTCTGAAGTTTTCGTGTAGAGCAAGGAAGTCGGCCGCGCTGGATCGAACTTAAAAGCTTCCAGAAAACCGTTCACGTAATTTGTGAAGTGATATTCGGGCTGCGGGAGATTCGGCAGGAATATTTTGTAACCGTCGTCCAACGCGACGTGATAGTCCTTGTACTTTGCGATACCGGCGCGAAGTTGCGCGACGATCTCTTTGGCGCGCGCGGCGTCTTCCGGCGTTCGCGGACGCATTGCCGTCATGTGCATGTGCTGGCTGTGCGCGTCCCTGTGCCCGGGCGTCATGTCGTGAACGGCGTGCGCCTCGTTGGCCTTGGCATCGTCCATGTCCATTCCGGGCGTGCTGCTGTGATCCATCGGATGGGATTCCTGGGACTGCGAGCTGGAAGATTGCTGCGCCTCTTGCATCGTCACCGCAGGCGCGCGATGGCCGGGAATGGCGGCAAGCAGTACGCTTACGAGAAATAGTGCGCCGAACAAGATGCCGGCTTTGGTGGCGAAATAGATGAAGCTGCTGCGGGCTGACATGACAATTCTCCTCACCTAATAATACGTAATGCAAACCCGCCAGATTTCAGCGCGAGGTACAGGGCGTGCCCCTCGAAAAACTGGCCGGACGTACAGGAGGTAAAGGACGTAAATGAGGTAAAGGAAGTAAAGAAGCAGGCAGCGATGCGAGTGTCGATCAGCCGTGCGCGAAACTATGGTGCGCAGCGTGCTAAAATCTTCGAGTGAAAAAAGAGACCATTCGACCTGCGAAGCACCTGACCGGCGGACTGGACTTGCCGGGCGACAAATCCGTTTCCCACCGCTACGCCATGCTCGCGGGCCTGGCCGAAGGCACCAGCGAGCTGCGGCATTTTTCCGCGGCCGCGGACTGCCACAGCACTCTGGCGTGCATGAGCGCGCTAGGCGCGGAAGTCAAAACCGACAAGGACACGGTTCGCGTGACAGGACGCGGGCTGGGCGGATTGAAAAGCAGTTGGCGCTCGCTTGACGCTGGGAATTCCGGGACCACCATGCGGCTGCTGTCGGGAATTTTGGCCGGGCAGCTCTTTTCCTCGAAACTCACTGGCGACAGCTCGTTGCAGAAGCGCCCCATGAAGCGTGTTATCGGTCCGCTGCGAGAAATGGGCGCCAACATTCGCGCGCGCGACGATAATTTTGCGCCGCTCGAAATTCGCGGAGCGAAGCTCAAAGCCATCGATTACAAAATGCCCATGGCCAGCGCGCAGGTAAAGTCCGCCGTTTTGCTCGCTGGACTCTTTGCAAATGGCGTGACCAGCGTCACGGAGCCGGCGCGCACCCGCGATCATACCGAATTGGCCCTCGAAGAATTTGGCGCCGCTATCGAGAAAGACGGGCGGACGATTCGAATTCATGGCCTCGCTAACGCCAATGGCGGCGGCAAACTTCTTGCTAAATCCCTCGATGTGCCCGGAGATTTGTCTTCCGCGGTGTTTTTTATAGCCGCGGCCTCGCTCTTTCCCGATTCCAACGTGCTAATTCACAACGTCGGCTTGAATCCCACGCGCACCGCCATTCTGGACGTGTTCGCTTCCATGGGCGCCTCGATCCAAATTATCGGCCTGAAAAGCGCCCACGGCGAAATCGTCGGCGACCTGTCCGTGAAAGGAGCATCGCTGAAAGGCGGCGTGATCGCGGGAGAACAGATTCCGTTGGTGATTGACGAATTGCCGATGCTCGCCGCGCTCGGCCCCTACACCGAAGAGGGAATCGAGATTCGCGACGCCGCCGAATTGCGCGTCAAAGAAAGCGACCGCATTGCCGCGCTCGCGGAAAACCTGAGCCGCATGGGCGCATCCGTCGAAGAGCGTCCTGACGGATTGAAAGTGGAAGGGCGTCGCGCTGGAAAGTTGCGTGGCGCGGAGATCGAGCCGCGCGGGGATCACCGCATCGCCATGGCGTTTGCCGTCGCCGGCCTGGCGGCCCAGGGAAACACCGTCGTTCGCGACGCGGACTGCGCCGGAGTTTCGTTTCCAACATTTTTTCGGGAGTTGAACCGCCTCGCGGAGCGCTAGGGTAAACACCTGATACTGAATTCAGGTATTTTTTCTCCCGCATTTTTATCAACCGTTTACACACGCTGCGGTAGCTTTGTCCGAACATGCTCTCGCAATTCGCAGCCTGCGTGCCAGCACTAGCCCTAGCTAGCCGCTTCCAAAGCCCAAGCCCTCTCAATCACGGAGTGACATCATGAAGGTAAATCGTCGCGAGTTGCTGAAGAACGCCGCGTTCGTTTCCGGTGCCGCCTTGGCCGGTGCGTCCTGGCCCCTTGGCAAGAAACTGTTTGCGCAGGACGTTCTCCCGAATCTGCCGGTTCTGCCGAGCCCGGAGAGTTGTGGCATCGAACACATCGTCGTAGTGATGATGGAGAACCGCAGTTTCGACCATTTTCTCGGATGGCTGCCGAATGCGGACGGCAGGCAAGCCGGCCTGACTTTCGTGGACAAGTCGGGCGTGAGCCACGCGACTCACTCGCTCTCGGGCGACTACACCGGTTGCCCGAATGCAGATCCAGACCATTCCTACGACGGCGCCCGCGTCGAGTACGACCACGGTCTGATGGATGGCTTCCTCCGCGCAGGCAGCAACGATGTCTATTCGATTGGCTATTACGGCGAGCAGGACATCCCGTTTTACGCAACGCTGGCCCGTAACTACACCACGTGTGATCGGTATTTCGCTGCAATCCTTGGCCCGACATTCCCAAACCGGCTGTTTATGCATGCCGCGCAAACCGACCGCTTGACCAATAGCACTTCCATTAGTTCTTTGCCGACGATTTGGGACCGCCTCGCCAGCGCTGGAGTGAGCGCGAATTATTTCTTCTCGAACGTTCCTTTCACTGCTCTTTGGGGAGCCAAGTATCTTGGCATTTCGCGCCTATACGCGGACTTTCTCGTGGCCGCGGCCAGCGGGACACTGCCCGCAGTTTCCTTCGTCGACCCACGATACACCGTCCTCGATGACGGCACTGGCAATGACGATCATCCCCACGCGGACATTCGCGAAGGGGATCTGTTCCTCTATCAGACTTTCGAAGCCGTGGCTAAGGGACCGAAGTGGGCCAACACCGTGTTCATTGTGAACTTTGACGAATGGGGCGGCTTTTTCGAGCATGTCGCCCCGCCGCGAGCCGCTGCTCCCAACTTTGTGGACCCCGATCTCGTGAAAGGCAAAGCGCTGCTCGGATGCCGCGTGCCTACTGTCGTCGCCTCCCCATTCAGCCGCGGGAAGTCGTGCGACGACCCAAGAGTCAGCGCGCTGGTGTTTGATCACACCTCCGTTTTGAAGTTGATTGAATGGCGCTGGGGACTTGCGCCATTGACTGCGCGTGACGCGAGCAGCGACGTAGCTAACCTTGCTTATGCTTTGAATTTCAAAGAACCTGACAGCTCAGTTCCTAGCTTGCCGCAGCCGCAAGCGCCTCTCATCGCGGCGCCTTGCCTTGCCAATCTGGGTGGGGGAATACTAAGCACGGGCTCGACAAGTGCAACTCCTAGTGAATGGCAAACGCTTAGCAATCAGGCAGCAGCACTCGGATTTACCGTGAATTGATGTTTTCCGGGTGAGACGTGCGAGCAGCCCGTGCTCAGTGCTCTTCTGGATTTTCGGGCGCAGCAGGCGCCTTCACTCGCGGCGGTTTCGGCGGCGCGGGAATATCCGAACTTGTCCGGCGCAGCGAAATCGATCCATAACTCGTCTTCAAAGTAATTTTCGGCCCGCGCCCGCTTCCATACTTGCCTTCCAGGTGCGAATCGCCCGATCCCTTGCCCGAAGTCTGCTTCAACGAATCCGACTGAAACTCATTGTCAATATCTCCCGAATGGCAATCGGCGACAACCTCAAAACTCGCGGACTCCGGCAAGCTCACCGTAATCCCCGCGGAAGCATTGGTGATTTCGATGTCCTCTTTCGGCACAAATGAGAACCGCACATCCACGTTTCCTTTGCGATTCTCGATTTTGACTTTGCCGCCGGGATTCTCCAGCGTGATGTCGTCCTGGGTGCGCAGGCTGAGGTTCCCTGGAGCGTCATAAATTTCCAGGTTGCCCGGACTGGCTTCCATATGGCCGGCCAGTTGCGAGAGTGTCAGATCGGTGCGCTGCGAAATAAAGCGCACGCCCTTCGCGATTTTGTCCGCCCGGATCGCTCCATAAAACTCACCCTCAATGGTGAGGCCGCCCGTGGCTCCTGACACACTGATTTCCCCGCCGTGACCGGCAATCTTGACGTTGCCCTTGGTATCGGAAACCTTGATGTCCCCTTTGCGAACATCAATGCTGACGTCGCCGCCGGCGTCACGAACTTCGACGTCACCCGTGCCATTGGTTACGTTCACAGCCTTGGCAATATCGGCGACGGTGACTGTGCCTTTCTCGTTTCGAATCGTCACCGCGGCTTTTTTCGGCACCGCCATATCCAGGTCGAGGCTGATGCGCGAGTCGCTCGCGCTAATCCCGGTGGGACGGACTTCGTAGCCGTCGCCATTCTGCACGATTTCAACGCTAACCTTTTCGGCAGCCTTCTGAGCGTCGCCTTCATTCCAGGCCCGTGAGATTTTTTTGCCGGAGATTCGAATCTGCGAGTCGTCGGAAGGGCGCACACTGATGTCGCCGCGGCCATTGCGAATCGAAATGCGCGCATCTACGGGAACCGTCTTGGGAGCGACTTCCAGGTCGGACTCATGACTGTTGCCGCCCCAATCCTCAAAGTGGCGGGGAATTTCCTTTTTGCCGATTTCGATGGCGATGACGATGCCGATGAGCGAAAGAAGTCCCAATACGAGGAAAACCTCGCCAGCGGTAATAGTTGCCCCGTCCGGCTCGCCCGAGCGGCCGGCCGTCATGCGCTCATACAGCTTGATCGCCCCCCACAAGATCAGGATCAGCGGCCACCAATGCCCGAGCACTTCGCCGATGTCGACCCCGCGGTAATTGTGAAGGAGCAGCAGCAAGCCCACGAAGAGCAGGAGGAGGCCGGGAAAAAGTGAGCTACCGCGTCGGCGAGGATTCGGCATAGTTTCCTATTGGCCCTGGCCAGGACCCGGGAGTTGGTTTTGCGGGGCAGGAGGTACAGCGGGTGGCACAACTGGGGCTGGCGGAGGAACCGGCCCGGAAATGTGACCCTCAGCTGACGATGCCGCAGCGCCCAGACTGATTACGCCGATGACGATTAGAATCATCGGGTAGGTGTTGCCGAATGAAAAACTTCCGCCGCTCATCTGATCGAGAAGAAAAAGCACGCCAACAGTAATGATCACCGCCGGGCCCATCAGCCCGCGAATCGTACATCGGCGGCACGCGCAGCGAACTCGATTACTCATCTAAAAAAGCCTCCTAAGGGCGGCGGTCGAGCCGGTTGCGCATCATCAATACGCCCGCGCCAATCAAAAGTGCCGGCCAGAAAAACTGGGAAATGCGATACCAGGGAAACCAATCAAAGTTGTGCAGCATCAATAGGATCCCGGCGCCGATCAGAAGAATCGGTCCAATGGGACGCTCCTTCGTAAAGGCGTCAAGCGGGTCGCTCAAAGTTTCGCCGGTCTGCCGCGCTTTTGCGGTGCGATAGGCATCGATGGGCATGTAGATCCACAGTCCGCCGATGCAGATCCACAAAGCCGCTGCCGACCCCCCGCTCATATTGCCATCAACACCGCTGATGAACAGCACAAGAAAAATCGCCAGGTGGATCATGCCCTTGCCGAATTGCTCGTTGTAAAAGGCGCCCATTCCCGGCAGAAATCCCAGCAGGAAAGCAATTGCCGGATTGGATCTGCTCTGGCCGGAGGATGCCGGAGGCAAACCGGAAGCAGGCATCTGATATTGCGATTGCACGGGCGGAGGAGGAATAGCCGGTACCGGGGCGGGAATTCCAACGATACCTGCAAGGCACTCTTCGCAGTAAAGCACGTCGCGCACCGGGCGGACGCAGGTCGAGCACATGGCCTTGCCGCAATTGCGGCAGTAGCCTACCGCGTCCACATCGGAATGGACGGCACACTTCATGGCAATCTCCTCTCACCAACCGAGCCGCTTAGAAGGGGGCATTGCACAGCCAAAACCCTCAGATTCCGGCCGATTTCGGTGGCACGGTTTTGCTGCTTGGGCGCGGACGGATTGGTGTTGTCGGTGCGGCCAGGTTGCTTGTCCGGAGAATTCTGCGGAACGGCTTGCTCCCTGGTTGCAGGATTCTGTTCGCCTTGACTCAAGCGAGTTTGAATTTCGTAAACCACGCGAAGATCGCTGACGAATTTGGTGCTCCGCGCGTAGACGATATGCGCCTGGTTGTTGGCGCTGCGATAAATCTTGGCGGGACGAAGATCCGCCAGCTTGGGCTTGCGGAACGAGAAACCGGACGCTGAAAGAATAATGACGAGCGTTGCCGCCACCGAGGCCATGCTGTATACGAATCGCGGCGATTGCAGGCTCTTCAGCCAGCGCCGCAAATTGCGCCAACTCGGCGCGCCAAGCGTGGCAGTCAAGATGGCGTTCTCAAGCTCCGCCGGCGGTTCCACCGGCTCCATCGCGTACAATCCGCCCAGCGTACGCGCGACCGACGCGACCAGTGGCGCGCACTTCTCGCATGTATTCACATGGAGATTGAAAGCCGATTGCTCGACGGGCTCAAGAAGTCCGTCAAGGTAATCGCTCAAGCGCGCTTCGGTTTGTTCGCAAGTCCAGTTCATAACTAACTCAGTGCCAGCTTCGAACTTCCAATCTCCCTCATGACGGCCGCACTCCCATCTGCTGTAGGATGCGCGCCAGTTCGATGCGTCCGCGATTGATTCTCGATTTTACCGTTCCTTCCGGTACCGCCAAAACCTGTTGAATCTCGCTGTACTCCAATTGCTGCAAATCGCGCAAGATGACCGCTTCGCGCAATTCCGGCGAAAGCTTCGTAAGCGCTGATTGCACCTGGCCGCTCAATTCGCCCAACAGCGCCTGCTCGTCCGGTCGACGGCCTGCTGATTCCTTGTTTTCCACCAGCGCCACCTTGTCGTCCAGGGAATCTGTAACGCGGTCTCTCTTCGTTCTACGATAATGGTCAATCAGCAGATTGCGCGTCACGCTCGTCATCCAAGTTGCGAAACCGCCATGGGCCGAACGATAACTCCCCAGAGTCCGGTACACGCGGAGGAAAACATCCTGCGACAGGTCCTGGGATTCCGTGCGGTTTCCCGTGAACCGATAGCAGATGTTGAAGATGCGCCTGCTGTGCCGACGCACAAGTTCCTCCCAGGCCGACCCGTCGCCCTGGAGGCATTGCTGGACCAGTTGGGCATCCTGCTCCAACGTATCTTCAGCCTCATGACCTTCTACGGTGCAAGGCGTCTTGCGAGTCGGCTTCTCTCTCAAAAGCCGTCTGGCAGTCCATCTCGGCCTGCCAACTATGGAACGTAAAGTGCTCCCGAAATGTTCCCCGTGGAATCAGACCCTGACTGCCGACCGTTCTGTGCGGCATCTTACTCAGCATGTCCTCTAGAGACAAGAGAATCAATGAGGTAGGGGCGTCTCTGCCGTGAGCAAGGTGAACGAGGAGCGCCAATCCTCACAGAATGCCATTAACGCGAAGCGTCTCGCTTGCGGCAGTTCACACTTGATATGACGGTCAGTTCCAATGATAAGTCATTAAACAGCCTAAAACGAATAACTTGCAAGTAGAAATGAACGCGTTCATTTTTTTCTTGACAGAACTGCGGGTTTGAAGTAGTATTTGAACATGTTCAATTCGGCAGGTGACACCATGATTCGGACGGCCAAGCCAGAGGGCGAGAATACCAGGGAACTGATCTTGCGCACCGCGCTGGAGCTCTTTCGTGGTTGCGGCTTCGAAATCACCACCATGCGGGACATCGCTCGCGCTGCCAAGGTTGCTACTGGGGCCGCCTACTATTACTTCCCGAGCAAAGAAGCGATCGTTTCTGCTTACTACGAGCAGGTACAACGTACTCACTCGGAAAAGGTGCGGGAAGAGTGGAAAGAAAAATCCGGGCTTCGCGAGCGCCTCGGCATTCTGCTGCATTCGAAATTGGAAATATTAAAAGACGACCGCCGTTTTTTGGGTGCGCTGTTTCGCTACACCGGGGACCCTCAACATGCGCTCTCAGTCTTCGGAAAAGGCACAGAGAGCCAACGTGCGCAGAGCATGGCCATCTTCCGCGAAGCCATCGGTGTAGCCGAACTCAGCGAGGAAATGCGTCACTTACTCCCGCCGGCCCTCTGGCTGGCGCATCTTGGGATGATTCTCTGCTTGATCTATGACGAGTCCCCGGATCAGCAGAAAACGCACAAACTCGCCGACGGTGTTCTGGATTTGTTGGCGCAAGCCATCGAGTGGTCGAATTCCGCTTTCGTTCGGCCCTTTATCCAGCCCTTCCAGGCGAAGGTGCTGAACATGTTGCAGGATGCGGGGTGGGCCTGAGAATTGAAAGATTTTGTTCTCAGAGAAAGCAGCGGAGATTGAATCGAGAATTCGAGGAGGAGCGATGGGCAACACGCACCAAGCAACCTCGCACTGGTACCCGGGAACCGTTGCCGACGAGCGGCCGACGGCGTGGTGGTATTGGGGACGCGCCGTGTACGTCAGCCGCCGCGACTACTGGAGAATTACCAAGAAATTTTTGGCCGTCGGAATTCCCCTGGGTGCGGTCGGCGTTCTGTTTCACTTGCCGATGGCGCTGAAGGCCGCATGGCTGCTGGCCGCGCTTGGATTGGTGTTGCTGGCTTTTTCCTTGTTTGGTTTATATCGCATGTATGGTCACCCGGGAGTGCGGTACATCCGCCGACTCGTGGAATTGGGTGGGGTCAAAGGCAAAGTGACTGTCGCGGATTTGCACATCGGAACGTATCGTCATGCGTTCCTGCTCTCCGACGTGCTGCCGGAAGCCACGATTCAAAGTGTGGATTGCTGGAACGTGGAAGGCGAGTCGCCGGAAGAAGCTGTGCAGGACGTGCGCGACCTGGAATTGCCGCCGACCGGAAACCCGCGGATTATTCCGGCCAAAGCGGACCATTTTACCATTCCATTGGCGGATGCGTCTTGCGATGCCGTTTGTCTTGGTTTCGGCACGCACGAAATTCCCACGGGCGGGGCTCGCGAAAAACTGTTCAGCGAAGCGTCGCGCATCTTGAAGCCAGGCGGCAAAGTGCTGCTCTTCGAACACGGCTGGGATGCGCACAACTACGTGATCTTTGGCCCGGTGATCCATCACGTCACCAGGCGGCAGGATTGGGACAAATTCATTCGCGAACGCTTCGACGACGTGAAGTATGCGCGCAGCAACCAAGCCGTCGATCTCTTTGCCGGGACGCGCCGCTAAGGAGAATTTTGATGGGGACCCAGAGCGGAGACGCGGACGTCATCGTTATCGGCGGAGGCATCGCTGGGCTCGGTGCGGCTGTGCGTTTGAAGGATCGCGGACTCGAGCCCCTCGTACTAGAAGCGGAGTCCCGCGTGGGCGGGCGGATGACCACCGACCGCGTGAACGGATTCGTAGTCGATCGCGGCGTCACTCTCTTCGGAAATGCCTTTGGTTCTATGCGCGCACTTGTGAAGCGATTGAACCTCTCCGCGTTGGTTTGCAAAGGTAAGTTCAGCGTTGGCATCCAAGACACCGCCGGTTGCCGCGGCTATCGTGGCGGACGTTTCGAGGACCTGCTGCTGGATCGCGGCATTTCGTGGCGCGGCCGTCTTGCCAGTGTTCGCTTTGGATTGGACTTGTTCCGCCATCATCGCGCGCTTGTCCACGGCTTCAGCACTCTTGCCGATTCACTCGACGGCGAGGACGCACGCACGTATTTCCGGAGAATCGGCGGAGAAGAATTGCTCGAGCGTATCTTTCTTCCCGGGCTGAATGGCCCCGTCGGCGGAGCCGTTGATACTTCGTCGCGCGTGGTTCTGATGCAAGTGCTCTGGAACTTGCTGGTCCGCGGACAGTGGAACCTCACTGATGGCGTCGATCGCATTCCCGAAGCTGCGGCTTCGCAAGTGAAAGTTTTGACAGAAGCGCGCGCCTTGCAAGTCGAGCAGAGTGGCGCAGGAGTTCAAGTGAATGCCGAAGTGGAAGGGAAGCCGCAAACTTTTCGGGCGCGCGCTGTCATCTTTGCGCTGCCGGGGCAACTCGTCCCGAGCATTTGCCCAGGATTGCCTGATGAAATCCGCGCCACGCTTGCTCGAACGCAGTACTCCAGAATTGTAAATGCCGCGGTGGCGCTCTCGAAGCCGCCGAATACTCCTTACGCCGGCTACGCCTTCACGGAAGATGTTGTTCCCGGCGCGGAAATCGAAATGGAGCATCTTCGCGCACCCAATCGTTGCCCAGCGGGAACAGGAATGGCCGGAGTTTTTCTCTGGGACACCAAGCGACGCAAACGATTGGATGTGGACGACGAATCCCTGAAGCAACAAGCGAGCGACGTCGTCGAACAGAACTTCCATGAATGTCGCGGCAAAGTTCTGTTCGTCCATCTCGTGCGCTGGAACATCGGCATCGCGCAATTTCCTCCCGGCCGTCTGCGCGAGATGACCGCCCTGCGCAAGCAACTCGCCACATTGAATTCTCCCTTCGATCTCTGCGGCGACTACCTCGACGGCCTCTCCAGCGAAGGCGCCCTGCGTACCGGCGAACAAGCCGCCGAGCGCACCGCCAGAAAATTGGGAAAACATTGAGAGAATCAGCGTTGCCGTAGCTTGACGCGGATGCCAGCTACCGCTAGGCTGACGAGCGCATGCAAACACGGTCGAGGAAACTTCTTGTCGTCCTGATTGTCCTTCTCGTACTCGGATACGCGATTTATCGCTCCAGTGGGATGATGCATCTCGGAGATTTCAGCGGGACAAAACTGTGGGTTGCCATTCGCAATGCTGATCCTTTGCTCTTGATCCTTTCGCTGGTCGCGATCTATGGCTGTTACGCACTGCGCGCGCTCCGGTGGAAGGTTTTCCAGCGGAATCTTGGCCCCTCGCGTTTCGCACCCATTTACACGATGACACTGGCGGGCTTCGCAGCGGTTTTCCTTCTCGGCCGCGCCGGCGAACCCGTGCGCCCGATTCTGTTGGCACGCAAGGAAAAACTGCCCATTGCGGACTTGTTTGGAATTTATGCACTGGAACGGCTTTTTGATTTGGCAAGCGCAGCAGTGGTCGCCGCGATCGGGTTGTTGCTGTTTCAATCGCGCGCTCATGCGGGCGACACCGCCGGCAAGTTGGAAACTGCCGCGAGGACAACCGGCTCGTTGCTCTTCGCCGGCGTCGTCGCCGCGACCATCTTTCTGGTGTACCTGCGGCTGCACGGCTCCGCTTTGCTCGAACGCCGCTTGCAAGGTTGGAGCACTGCCCGCGGCTGGCGCGGCAAGGTTGCAGCAATCGTACTCGGTTTTGCGCGCGGCGTGCAGGCCATTCAAAGCTGGAGCGATCTTGCACTGTCCGTGTTTTGTTCGGCGGTCCATTGGTTCCTCGTTCTGCTCGTTTATCTGTGGGTCTCGCACAGTTTTGGCGGCGCACTCACCAGCATCAGCCTGGGCGACGCTATGCTCGTCATGGCGTTCACGCTCGTAGGTTCGGCGGTGCAATTGCCGGGCGTGGGCGGCGGCTCGCAGGTTGCGTGTTTCCTTGCGTACACGGCGGTGTTTGGAGTAGAAAAAGAAGCCGCTGCCGCGGCTTCGATCGTCATGTGGCTGATCACATTTGCTGCGGTTAGCCTGGCGGGTGTGCCACTGTTGATCCATGAAGGGCTTTCGCTCGGGAAATTGAAGGAGCTGGCGGAGCACGAAAAAGAAGCGGCCATCGAAGGCGCCGCACAGCGAGGAGACTCAGCCCAGTGAAGTGTCCTTTTTGCACAAATATTGACGACAAGGTGATCGATTCGAGGGAAGGCCGCCTCGGCGACACCATACGGCGGCGGCGCGAGTGCCTGAAGTGCGGCCGCCGGTTCACCACGTACGAGCGCATCGACGAAATTCCGTACATGGTCATCAAAAAAGATGGGCGGCGCGAGCGCTTCGAGCGGCAAAAAATTTTGCAGGGCCTTTTGAAGGCGAGCGAAAAACGTCCCGTGCCCACTCCTAAGCTGGAAGGCATCGTGGATGAAATCGAAGGTGTGGTGCAGGAATCCACGGAGCGCGAGCTGACCACCACGGAAATCGGCGAGATGATCATGCACCGGCTGAAGAAGCTGGACAAAGTTGCGTATGTGCGATTCGCATCGGTGTACATGGACTTCAAGGACGTGCAGGAATTCATGAGCGAGCTGAAGAATTTGCTGAAAGATCGCGTCAAAAAGTAATTCCTTTTTTCTCGAGGGGTGTTCATGAAGAAATGCGCGGCGTTTTTCTTGTTGGTGCCGCTCGCAGCCGCCAGTATTTTTGCGAACGCGCGGCGCGCCACGGCGCAGGCGAAGCAGAAGGCGCCCGTGGCCGAAAAACCTCTCCCGACGGTGGAGAAGGAAAGAATCCGCGCGCACGTGAAATATCTCTCCAGCGATGAGTTGGAAGGACGGGGAACGGGGCAGCGCGGCGGCGATATGGCCGCGGATTACATCGGAAAACAGTTTGCGTCGTATGGGTTGAAACCGGCTGGGGACAACGGGACTTTTTTTCAGGAAGTGCCGATGGTGGGCGTGAAAACGCTTCCGGACACCACCTTCAAGTTCATGGAAGCCAGCGGAAAATCCTTCGAGGCAAAAAATCTCACCGAGTTTGTGACCAACAACGAGAGCCAGACGGAGACGGCGGACATCGATGCGCCCATCGTGTTTGTGGGCTATGGAATCAAAGCGCCGGAATACGACTGGGACGATTACAAGACGGTCGACCTGAAGGGCAAAGTGGCGCTGCTCTTCGTCAGCGAGCCGAGTTCGGACGATCCCGATTTTTTCAAGGGGAAAGCGCTGACGTACTACGGCCGATGGACTTACAAATTTGAAGAGACCGCGCGGCGCGGAGCGGTAGCCACACTGATTATTCACCGCACGGACCTTGCGAGCTATGGCTGGGAAGTGGTGCGAAATTCGTGGGGAACCGAGCGGTCGTACTTGAAGCGCGACGAAACGCCGAAGCTGCAAGCGGCTTCGTGGATCCAACTCGATGTGGCAAAGCGGCTGGTGGGGCTGGTGGGCCTTGATCTGGACAAAATGTTCGAGCGCGCGCAGAGGAAAGATTTCAAGCCGGTGCAACTGCCCATCCATCTGAAGGCCCACGTGGCGAGCCAGTTGAAACCGTTCGTCTCCAGAAATGTTCTGGCGATGCTGCCGGGGACGGATGCTGTGCTCGGCAAACAGGCGGTGCTGTACACCGCGCACTATGATCACCTGGGGATCGATCCGAGCCTGCCGGGCGACAAGATTTACAACGGTGCGAACGACAATGCGACCGGCTGCGGCATCCTGCTGGAACTGGCGCGCGTTTGGGACGCGATGCCGATCGCAGCGCCGCGATCGGTTTTGTTCGCGGCGGTCACGGCGGAAGAGCAGGGATTGCTTGGGTCGGAATATTTGGGAAAACATTCGCCGGTGCCGCCGGGAAAAATCATGGTGGATTTGAATTTTGACGATGTGCCGCCGCTGGGCACGCCGGAAGAGGTGGAAGTCGCCGGCGCGGAGCGCACTACGTTTTATCCCGTGGTGCAAGCGACGGCGGCGGACTTTCATTTGGCGATCCGCCCCGATCCGCGCCCGGAGGCTGGACATTACTACCGGTCCGACCACTTCAGCCTGGCGCGGGTGGGCGTGCCTTCGTTTTCGATCAATGAGGGCATCAAGTTCGCGAGCCATGAAGCGCAGTGGGGCGAAGAGCAGGCCCGGGATTTCGTCGAGCATCGCTATCACCAGCCGAGTGATGAGTACAGCCCGGACATGGATTTTACCGGCGACGCGGTCATTGCCAGGTTTGGATTCGTGCTGGGATCGAAGGCGGCTTGGCAGCCAACGCTGGCGGGCTGGCTCCCCGGCGATGAATTTGAGGCCGCGAGGAAGCAAAGCCTCCAGTAAGCCCTGGTTGCGTTTCAGGTTCCTGGTTAACCATAACGGCCCCACCCCCTCCCCGTGTTTTTTGTAAGTGTTGCATCTAAAGAAGTTAGCTTTTGGCGTAAGTCTTTTGTTTGCAACACTTGCGGGGGGATGCATAAGTGTTGCAGCTAGAGAACTTAGAGGCAATGGGGCAAGGATGTGCATGGAATGCGGGAGGGGTAGCCCCCCCGTCACGATGAAAAGTGCGCGGAACGCATTGATTCCAAAAAGGTTGCGTCGCGTCCGTTGCGTAGGAGTGTCTGTAAGAATTTGAAAATAAAGGGGTTTAACAGGGATGAAGGAAAGGGGTCTGCTATTAGGAGAAAAGCCATTTCCGACCCCTTCGGAATCCTCCCGATAGGATCGGACCGGTCGATTGAGACTCCCCGATGAGGTCCAGGCAGGTAGGGCAAACGGGTGGGGATGGGAAGCGACGTACACGGCAGAGAATAGCACACCTTAATGAAGATGTTAAGTGTTTTACAGCGAATAGTCGAAAATGAGGGTTGAATAGCTATTAGGCGTGCTGAATGGGTTCTGTGGATGGGGGACGATCAGGAAGAAAGCAGAGTCAAAAGCAACAGCAAGACCCAGGTTCAGACGGCGAACCTGGGGCACCCTCCGTGTTGCTTTGAATTGTGACTGGGCGAAAGCTTGTCGTTCGGTCGCTGGACTCGTCATCCGGGTCACCCGCCACCCAAGATCGTCCTAGATTCATCCGAAGCTGCAATGAACTTCTGGCCCACCTTGAAAGGGGAAAGAACAGTTTGGACGCCAGCCTTTTTGTGAATCAGTGGAAATCGGGGTAAATTTCGTCGGCGATCCAGTAGTTTGCGAGGACGAAGGCGAAGAGCGTTCCTAGTATCCAGAGGCCCCAGCGAAGGCGATTGCGGCTTGCGCCCACGGACGAGGACTGAAGGGGGATGTCCACGAAATAGGCGGCGGAGTAGCAGGCGTTGGCGATCAGGGCGAGGATGGACATTAGGAAGAGGGAAGTGAGAGTCAAAGCCGGGCGGAAATGGGGCCAGGTGGCGACGAGCCAAGAGACGGTGACGACGGCGAGGATGAAGTTATAGATGAGGCGGCGCGGCTCCCAAAAGCGGGCGGCATCGGCGAGTTGGGCGCGAAACGGGCTTGAGGGTGCATGGCCCAAGGCCGGTGACGGAACTGGAGGCACGATTTCCATCTTAGAGTTCTCCTCGCTTGGAGGCTGGAAGAATGAGGATACCTCCCTGCTTCCTGTTGTCAAGTACTTTGTATTGCAAAGCATACTTGCGATGTTTTCGGGAACGCCGCTGTCCCGCCCTTCGCAGTCTGTGTCTCAACCGAGAAACCAATTCCTCAGCGGCTAAAGCCACCAAGCAAAGGATCGAGTTATGTCGGACCTAAAGGTCCGACCCCCAGTATCGACTTAGACTGCGTTAGCGGGGCCAGACGCCGGCGGTGAAGCGCTTGATGGTTTGGAAGCCGAGTTTTTCGTAGAGCTGGACGGCGGTGCGGTTGTCGGAGGTGACGGTGAGCGTTAATTCCCGGAATTTCATGGAGCGCAGGGCATCGGCGGAAGTTTGCATGAGCATGCGGCCGAGGCCGTGACCCTGGTAGCCAGGGAGGACGCAGATTTGCGTGGTGTGGCCGACGCCGGGGGAGACTTCACTGGTCAGTACGGCGGCGACGAGTTCTTCGCTGCCGGGCTCGTTAAGCACGAAAGACGCGCCGGGGACGAATTGGCCGCAACCGGGAAGCAGAATGATGTTTTTGAGGAATTTCAGAGCGCCGGCGCGGCTGCGATATTGGTCGTTGATTTCGCCGTCGACGTGATTCGCATAAGCTAGATAGATCAACTTGGCGCAGGGCTCGAAGTAGCGGTCGTTCCAGCGGTTGAGGCGCATGCCCGCGGAAGCGCCGGCTTTGGCTTCGTGATCGTGTTGCAAATCCTGGAGCATGAATTGGCGGGTGTAGAGGTGGAAGCCCTGGTCGAGGAGGGGAGTGTCGACGGGGCCGCTGAAGGGCATTAGCTGGGCTTCGATGCGCCCGAGATGCGGGATGGCGCGCATGGAGTAGAGCATGTCTTCCAGCAGGCGCCGGCCAATGGAGTCTTGGGGAAATTTGGCGGAGACGTACAAGCCGCCGATCAGGCCTTTCTGATCTTCGAGGACGTAAAAGGAATAGCCGGCGGCAACACCGTTTTCAAAGGCGACGCAGCCGGCCAGGGCGTGGGCGTCGAGGAAGCGCTTGATGAGCTCGAGCGCGCCGCGGTAGTCCCAATGCAATTCGTCACGCCAGTGACGGGCTTCTTCTTCGAGAAGCGGCTCAATCTGGCGGACGGTGGTCTGACGCAAATCGACAATGTTCATGGATGAGGGCGGAGAATTCGCGGCCCCTGCCTGCGAGTCCATCATAAAGGAGGTAAAGGAGATAAAGGAAGTAGAGGAGGTAAAGGAGCAGACACAGGGACAAGGGGTGGCGCAAAGTGCGATGGAAAAGATATGTTACGATGCCAATCGTTACATTTTGTCATTTTGTTATGAGGTAGAGAAAAGCGGCGTTTGCCGCTAGCGCAGTTCCGCAGACCACGAATGCATATCCTTTTCGAGCTACGCTATCCAACCAAGTGGTACACCAAGCTGCTGACGGCGCTGCTGGCGCTGGCGTTTTTTGCGGTGCTGGCGACTATGGCAATTGCGGGGTTCCTGGTGTATCGCATTGTGAAGCCGCAGCGCGCCAGTACGGAAATCAATATGGCGAGCTTCCCGGGGCGGCCGGAAGTGCTGACCTTCGAGGTGCCGGGAGGGATTGGGACGCGCGAGGCATGGTTTTTTCCGGGGTTGCGGGGCGCGCCGACGATTATTTTGTGCCATGGGTACGAGTCCAGCCGCGGGGAGCTGCTGACGCTGGAATCGGCGCTGCAGGATCATCAGTACAACGTGCTTATTTTTGATTTTGCGGCGCACGGGGCGAACGGGGGCATCAGCACGCTTGGTTATCGGGAAGTGGACGAAGTGCGCGCGGCGGTGGACGTCGTGGCGGCGCGGAGCGATGTGGACCCGGCGCGATTTGGGCTGTGGGGCTACAACCTGGGGGCGTACGCGGCGCTGCGCGAGGCGGAAGGCGACAAGCGGATACGCGCACTGGTGGTGGACTCCGTATATGACCAGCCGAAGCAGATGGTTAAGGTGGGGGTGGAGCACAACGGCTTGGGTGGATTTCCGTTCATGATTCGTGCGGCGGAGATCAGTTTTGAGTATTTGAACTATGCGCATCGCGAGGACCCGCCGGTTTCGAGGAAATTGATTACGTTGACGGGCGTCCCGACGCTTTACATTCAGGCGGTGGATGATCCGGAGCTTGCAGAGACGACGCGGCAGATGTTTCTGAGGGCGCCGGAGCCGCGGGAGCAGGCGATTATTGCGCATGGGAATTTTGTGAGCTTGGGGGATGAGGACAAGCGCACGTATGAGAATCGGATTGTGTCGTTCTTTTTAGTGAGGTTGCCCGCTGTTGGAAGGCCTGTCCGCTAGAGAACGAACCTCCACAATGTTAGCTTCATCCGAGAAGTCAGAAACCACCTGAATAACTTCAGCGCTCCTTTTCAGTTCCTGAAAATTCCGCCGACTTGTAACGACGAGGGCCGAACCTGGCGTAGTGGGAGTCCATTCCGGGACTTCTCGATGCAAATAGAAATTAAAACCATAGAGCCAGCCGCGCTGCATCCGGTAAGAGTACGTCCTGTTGGCGCCTGCCGCGGATATGTCGGAGACGACTGTTCGTGGTGACAGCTCGAGATTCAGCTTGATCGAGGAATCGTAGGCTACATCAACCATAAATAGGAAGGCGATAAATGCGAAAATCTGGCCGGCACGTGGCCGATTCGCCAGGCTTAAGACCATTGAGGCAAGACCACCTATCCCTGCGAAGAAAGTGAAGAACAAGATGAAAACCGGGCCGATGACGAGTATCGAATGTACGCCTTTAGTAGATGGGTAAAAATAGAGGTCCAGCCAAATCCACAGCACGGAGGCCAGATACAGAAGGGCACTCCCAGTCACGGCAAAGCGCGCGAGCAAAGACTTGTTGTGCAGAGATTGGGTAACAGCTGTTGCGAGCAGAAGTCCTAGCGGCAAGATTGAGGGAAGGATGTAACCTGGCAATTTAGATTTGGAAAGTGTGAAGAACAGAAGTGGGAAGATCGCCCAGGAGACGACGAAAATTTCGACTGGCGAGCGAAGATCCGCGATGTCTTTGCGCGCTCCGGGGAGTGCGTGCCAAACCAGACAAATGAACCATGGGGCTAAACCGATAAGTAGTATGGGGCCGTAATACCAGAAGGGCTGGATGTGCTGAAATTCGGGGGTGAGGTAGCGCTTGAAATTGTGTTCGATGATGAAGATGCGGAAGAAATCGGGGTTGCGGCGGGCGCAGAGGATGTACCAGGGAAGAGCGGTGAGGCAGAAGGAGGCGAGGGCGGCGGGATGAAAGAGGCGGAAGGCGTCGCGCCAGCGCTTGGTGAAGAGCGCCCAGAAAAAAATGGCGCCGCCAGAGAGAATGATAGCGGCGGGGCCTTTAGCGAGCACGGCGAGGCCGAGGAAGAAGCCGAAGAGAATAAGCGCGAGCCATGGCGTGCGGGGAAGGATCGGCGTGTTTTCGTTTCGTGTGAGGCCCAGGGCGACGGCGGCGCAGACCATGGCGATGGTGAGCATGCCGCTGAAGGGCATGTCGGTGGCGGCGGCATGGGAGAAGCCGATCATGCCGACGGTGGTGGGAAGAAGAAGCAGCAGCCAGCGAGCGGTTTCCGCGCCGTAGAGACGCAGTGCGAGCCAGGCAAGCGCAAGCGTGGCGAGTAGGGCGGAGATAGCGCTCGGCAGGCGCGCGGCGGTTTCGCTAACGCCGAAGAGTTTGAAGCAAATCGCGGCGCCCCAGTAGTAGAGGACCGGCTTCTCGAACCAGGGCTTACCGTAGAGGCGCGGGGTGACCCAATCGCCGGTCTCGACCATGTCGCGCGCGATCCAGGCGTAGCGCGGCTCGTCTGGACCAACGAAACCGATTGCGCCGAGATGGCTGAAGTAGCAGACGTAAAGCGTCGCCAGGATGAGGATGGCCCAGCCAATGCGGGCGGCGGTGCTGGTGCGGGCAATCTCGGCAGTGGGCGCGATTGTTTCGGTCACGGAAAGCTGAGTCTAACATCGAACCACTATCTTCCAGCGATGGACCTCTTGCATACTGTCGCCCGGCGGGAGAATTGCGAGACTCAGGAATGCGATGAGGGAATGGCTCGAATACGCGGCGGTGTGGGTGATCGTGAAGGGCCTAGGTGTCTTACCGCGTCCTATCGCAAAGAGCCTTGCCGCTGGAACGGTGCGTGTTTTCTATGCACTGCTGCCGCGTTTAAGGAAAATCGCGGAAGTGAATTTGGGCATTGCCTTCCCGGATTGGAGCGACGCGCATCGCAAACAAGTTGTGCGCGGGATGCTGCGCAATCTGGGCTGGATGGCGGCGGAGTTTGCGCGGTTTCCGAAATATTCGAAAGAAAACATCGAGCAAGTCCTGGTGCTGGATGGACATGAAAATTTCCTGGAAGGGCAGCGGCGCGGGAAGGGCGTGCTCTATTTGACGGGGCACATCGGCGCGTGGGAGTTATCTTCGTTCGCGCATGCTCTTTACGGATTTCCGCTACATTACATGGCGCGGCGCATTGACAACCCGAAGATAGATGCGCTGGTGAACGGATACCGGTGCTTGTCCGGGAATCGGCCGATTTTCAAGAATGAATCGGCGCGCGTGATGCTGAAAGTTCTGAAAGAGGAAGGCACGATTGGAATTCTGGCGGACCAGAACACGATGCCGGAAGAAGCCGCGTTCGTCGATTTTTTCGGAAAACTTGCCAGCACGACGACAGGAATCGCGCGCGTGGCGTTACATACCGGGGCGGCGGTTGTGCCGGGCTACGCCATTTGGGACGAGTCCATTGGAAAATACCGATTGCGCTTTGAGCCGCCAGTGGAATTGATTCGAACGGGCGATACCGAGCGCGACGTCCTTGAGAACACACAAAAATTCACCAAGGTGATTGAAGAAATAATCCGCAAGTACCCAGAACAGTGGGTGTGGGTGCACGGACGGTGGAATACCCGGCCAAAAGGGGAGCCGCCGGTATACGATTCTCCTTGAGGCTGGTGAGGAGAAGGCTTGGCTGCAACTGACACGAACGGGGCACCACGCTGGCGTTTGATTGTCGTCGGCGGACACACGCGCAGCATTGGAAAGACGCAATTGGTCTGCGACGTGATCTCTGCGTTTCCCGGAGCTAATTGGATCGCCGGGAAGATCACCCAGTATGGCCACGGCGTTTGCGCGCAGAATGGCGAGAATTGCGATTGCGCGCCGGACGAGCACGTCTGCGCCATTAACTGGGAGACCAGTTCGGATACCGGCACGGACAGCGCGCGTTTTCTGGCCGCAGGGGCGCGGCGCTCGTTCTGGCTGCGGACAAAACAGGGGTTTCTTGCTGAAGGCTTGCCGCTTCTGCGGGCGGCGCTGCTGCAGGCGAGCGAAGCGAGCGCAGCGGAGACTCCACCCGTAATCGTGGAAAGCAATTCTTTGCTGCAATTCCTTAAACCTAGTTTGTATTTTGCGGTTGTCGATCCGGCGAAGGAGGATTTCAAGGATTCGGCCCGCGCTGCGCTGGATCGCGCCGACGCTCTGGTGCTCCGCGGAACCTCGGACGCTCTTCCGACCGCAGGGCCGTCCTGGCTCAAACTTCCGGCACGATTGCTTAAAGAAAAGCCCTCCGTGACGCAGCGGGAGGGCGAGCCGTTGCCGGAGCCGCTTCACGTGCTTGTGCAGCGGGCATTGGAGGGGCCAGCAGTGATTCCGATTTGACAACGCGGAGTTTTGAATGCGCATCTTAACCGTTGACCGACTCTGGGAAGGCGGCGATAATCGAGTAGTACTCGTGTTACTCGAACCCTAACCGCCGCGTTGCTTTTGTGGGGAAACGCTATGCAATACGGCAGTTAAATTAATGATTGCTGGACGGGCCTAATGGGCCTGTCAATTTGAATTGCCGCTCTGGGGGAGCACTGATGGCCTCATTCGCCAGAATGGGAGAAGAAGTTTCCGTCGCTCCGACTCCGGTCCTGCAACCGGACCAGGAGTGGGCAGCGCGTCTGGAAAAGACCATCGAGCGTGGCGCGAATCACCTCCTTTCCCTGCAAGCTGAGGAAGGTTTCTGGCAGGGCGAACTCGAAGCGGACACCACCCTAGAATCCGACTACATCTACTATTTGCATGTTCTTGGGAAAGCCGATCCGGAGCGCGTTGCCAAGCTGGCAAATTATGTGCGCAGGCGGCAGCTCCCCGATGGCGGCTGGCCCATTTATCCCGGCGGGCCTTCGGAGCTGAACGCCACCACCAAAGCCTATTTCGCGTTGAAGCTGGCGGGCGACTGCACGGATGCGCGGCATATGGCGCAAGCGCGCGAGACGGTGCATCGTCTCGGTGGCCTGGAGCACACCAATTCCTATGTGCGGTTCTACTTGGCGCTGATCGGCGCGGTCGGATGGGATCTCGTCCCGTCGATTCCGCCGGAGCTGGTGCTGCTGCCGACCTGGTTCTATTTCAATATTTACGAGATGTCGTCCTGGACGCGCGGCATCGTGATACCAATGGCCATCTTGTCCACGCTGCGGCCCGATTGGCGCTTGCCGGAGCGCGCGCGTGTCGATGAATTATTCAAGGATCCCACGCACAAGACGGCGGCGTTCGACTGGAGCGAACAGCTCCTCTCGTGGAAAAATGTTTTTCTGGCGATTGATCGCGGGTTCAAGCTTTACGAGAAATTGCCGTGGAAGCCGCTGCGCCAACGCGCGATTCGCGAAGCCAAGGCCTGGATGCTGGAGCACATGGAGCGCACCGAAGGCCTCGCGGCGATCTATCCGGCGATGATGAATTCTATTTTCGCTTTGATGGCATTGGGACATGGCCCGGACGACCCCGTGACCTGGCGGGAAATCAAAGAGTTTTCACGCTTCGAGATTGAAGATGGCGATACCATTCGCATGCAGCCGTGCGTCTCGCCGGTGTGGGACACCTGTATTGCGATGGTCTCCCTGGAAGAAGCTGGCTTGCCCGCGGATCATCCCGCGCTGGTGAAGGCGGCGGAGTGGATGCTCTCGAAGCAGGTGCTCGGGCCCGGCGACTGGCAGATTAAGAATAAAGATGCGGAACCCGGCGGCTGGGCGTTTGAATTTCGCAATGACTTTTATCCGGACGTTGACGACACGGCGTTTGTGCTGATGGCGTTGCAGCGCGTGAAGTATCCCGACCCGAAGCGGATGGAAGGGGCGGTTCGCCGCGGGATCCAGTGGCTGCTCAGCATGCAGAATCGCGATGGCGGCTGGGCGGCCTTTGATCGGGACAATGACCGAAAGACTTTGTGCAACATTCCGTTTGCTGATCACAATGCGATGATCGATCCCTCGACCGCCGATGTGACCGCGCGTGTTGTGGAATGCCTCGGCCGGTTTGGCTGGCCAGCGGAACATCCCGCGATTCAGCGCGCCGTAAAATTCTTGCTGCAGGATCAATCGGACGACGGTTCCTGGTTTGGCCGCTGGGGTGTCAACTACATTTATGGAACGAGCGGCGTGTTGCGCGCTCTGGAGACGGTTTCGTTGACTGCGCGCGACTACTGCCAGCGCGCGGTGGTCTGGCTTCGCACCGTACAGAAGACTGATGGCAGCTTCGGCGAGTCGCTGGCCAGCTATGAGAACCCCCTAACGAAAGGCAAAGGTCCGAGCACGCCTTCGCAGACGGCTTGGGGTTTGATCGGTTTGCTGGCAGGAGCGGAGCTCGGCGACCCCGCAATAGTGAAGGCGGTTTCTTACCTGGTGCACCAGCAAAAGGATGACGGCTCGTGGAGCGAACCGGATTTCACGGGCACAGGTTTTCCCGGCGTGTTTTACCTGAAATATCATCTCTACCGGAATTCCTTTCCGGTTTATGCGCTGGCGCGCTATTCCAATCAATGGCGCCGGGCGGATGAGTACGTGGCGCTGAAGTTCCAGCCCAGCGAATTCCGGCTGCGCAGCGGGTTTTAAAGCGCATGCTGCGGTTTCCCCTGCGGCTTACAGCGGACCTTACCAGGGCCTGGCTTGCGCGGCGGTCGCGTCCCACCTTTAGCCCCATTCAATTTGTGGATGCGGCAGAGCTCTTGCATCACGATTCCGATCATCCGATTTCTCATGAAAAGATTCGAGAAATTATTTCCAGCCACTCTCCGGTTGTTTGGATCGGCGGAAGCGAGCCTCTGAATCATCCCGGCACCGCCCATCTGGTTCGCGCCATCACAGGGAGCGGTCATTTTGTTTTTCTCGAGACCGATGGAACCATGCTGCGCCGCCGGATCCACGAGTTCCAGCCCGTACAGCGACTTTTTCTGACAATTCGTTTGGATCCCGGCGCGAAGCTTCACACGTCGAAAGGCCTGCGGCCGAGCCCGTTCGAACTCGCCGTGGAGGGTATGCGCGCGGCGCAACTATCCGGCTTTTTGATTTGCGTGCATGCGCGCATTCAACAAGAAACCGAACTGGGAGAAGTGGCCGAATTGGCCCGATATTCACGGTCGATCGATGTGGATGGAATCGTGATTTCGCCTGCGAGCAGGGAATCGAAACGTTCGACTGCAGACGGCGCGGAATTGCGCCGAAAAGTGGAGGAAGCGCGAAAGTTGATTGGGAGCAAATGGTGGGAATCCTTTTCGCGGCTCGTGGAGCCCATACTGGGCGGTGAGCGAATGGCCGTGCCAAGTATCGATGAAAGCGTCGTCCACCTCGAACAGCAAGAACCCGCGAGCGAGGAAGGCATAAAGGTCGCATGACCACGCTAGTCACAGGCGCGGCGGGCTTTCTGGGGAGCCACGTGACGCGGCAATTGGTGGCGCGCGGGGATGAAGTGCGCGTGCTGCTGCGCGCGTCGAGCACCAATCGCGCGATTGCGGATTTGTCTCTCGAATATGTAACCGGGGATTTGCGCGACCCTGCTTCGCTCGATCGTGCGATGAAGGGCATCAAGCGCGTCTTTCACGTGGCTGCGGACTACCGCTTGTGGGCCAAGCGCAAGCAGGATATTTACGATTCGAATGTTGGCGGAACGAAGAATCTTTTGGAAGCTGCCGAGCGCGCGGGCGTCGAGCAATTAATCTACACGAGCACAGTCGCAACCATCGCCGTCGACCGGCCGCAGCATCCCAATGAATTCACCGACGCCAAGCTGGAAGAAATGGTGGGCCACTACAAGCGTTCAAAGTGGATGGCGGAAAGGGAAGTGCTCGACGCCGCGAAGGGCGGATTGCCGGTCATCGTGGCCATGCCGACGACGCCGGTTGGGCCTTGGGACTGGAAGCCGACGCCGACCGGAAAAATCATTCTCGATTTTTTGAACGGCAAGATGCCTGGCTACGTCGAGACCGGCTTGAATTTTGTCGGCGTGGAAGAGTGCGCGGCTGGTCATCTGCTGATCGCTGAAAAGGGAAAAACTGGTGAGCGCTATTTGCTGGGCGGTGAGAACCTTACGCTCAAGGGCATGCTGGACATGCTGGCGAAAATAACCGGGCTGCGAGCACCGATGTTGAAAATCCCCCATGGGCTGGCGCTGGGTGTAGCCTATGCCAATACTGTGTTCTCGAGACTAGTCGGGCGCGAGCCGGGGATACCCATCGAAGGCGTCAAGATCGCCCGGCACATGATGTTTGTGGATAGCTCGCGCGCAAAGCGCGAATTGGGATTTAAGGCCGGGCCGGTATCTGCCGCGTTGGAGCGCGCCGTGCGCTGGTACGAAGCCAACGGGTATATCGCCAAGAACCGCGCCAGGCGCATGGCCCGCGCGGCCGCTTAATGTTTTGTAGGTGCCTGGCTTTGCGCCGGCGCTTTTCTCTGTGTTTTTGCTTTTGTATCGTCGCCCGTAAGTGCGGCATCTGAACAGATTTGATGCGCATCCTAGTCACCTTCGCTGTCGAAGCCGAGTTCGCCCCCTGGCGATCTCGCCACCCGTTCGTGCCCTACGAATTCAATGATGCGGGGAAGCGGAGAGATTTCGATCTGTACCGGGCAAACGTCAATTCGAATGAAGTCACAGTTTTGCTCACCGGCATAGGCGGAGAAAACGCCTCCAACGCGATGCGAACGATTCCGCTGGAATTGACAGATGTTTGCATTGTCACGGGTTTAGCTGGAGCACTGGACCCCAGCCTGAAAGCCGGAGACATAGTCACTGCTCGACGTTGTGAAGCACTTTCTCAGGATCTCAAGACCGCGAGTGATGCAGACCTTCTAGACTTCGCGGTGGCTGCGGGCGCACGAGCCGTGGATCTGTTCCTGACCTCGGAGATGATTCTGGCCACCGCAAACGAGAAACAGAACCTGAGCACCTCCGGGAGCGTCGTGGAGATGGAGTCGGCGCACGTCCTGGCGGCTGCTTCTCGGCGGCAAGTACCCGCGGTAGCGGTTCGCGGTATCAGCGATGCTGCCGATGAAGATTTGCCTATCGATTTCAAACAAATTCTTGATTCACGCGGGCGCGTGCGAGTGGGTGGATTACTCAGGGAACTGGCGCTACATCCGCACCGCCTTCCTTTGCTGGTGCGATTCGGACGCCAGAGTCGTGCCGCGGCGTGGTCGCTTGCGGATTTCCTCGACCAGTACATCCCCCTGATTGCTGCAAACTGGCACCGGATCTGCTCCTCAAGCATTGAAGAGGTTACCGCGACATGAGCGGGACCGGCACAACGCTCGAAGCCGTGAAAAACCTGGGTCCGATTCCCAAGACCATGCGCGCCGGGGTGTACCGGGAAAAGGGAATTGTCCGCGTTGAAGAGGTTCCCGTCCCTGAAGTCGGCGCCGGCGAAGTGCTCATCAAAGTCGCTGCCTGCGGGATTTGCGGCACGGACATCAAGAAGATCTATCACGCCTATGTGCCCCCGCCGCAAATTCTGGGGCACGAAATGGCCGGCACCGTCGTAGCGACCGGCCGTGGCGTCGCAAAATGGAAACTCGGCGACCGCGTGATGAGTTTTCATCACATTCCCTGCGGAGAGTGCTTCTATTGCGAACGGCGACTCTTCTCCCAATGCAAGCAGTACAAGACCACCGGGCTAACCGGCGGGTTCACGCCCAATGGCGGCGGGTTCGCCGAATATGTAAAAGCCATGCCCTGGGTGGCCGAACGCGGCATCATCCCGCTGCCGGATAATGTCAGCTTTGAGGAAGCAACGTTTATCGAGCCGATCAACACTATCTTGAAGGCAGTGCAGAAAGCCCGGGTGACAGCGGGCGAAACGGTGCTGATCGCGGGGTGCGGCCCCATTGGATTGCAGTTGTTAATGGTGGCCAATCTGCAGGGCGCTAAGCTCTATACCAGCGACCCGATGGACGTCCGGCGTGCGAAGAGCTTATCTTTAGGAGCATTAGAGTCGTTTAACCCGAGTGATGGTAAGCTTGTGGAACAGATGAAGGCCCGGACGGAGGGTCGAGGCGCCGATGCGGTTTTGGTGGCAGTGGCGCACCCGTCCGTCGTGGTGGATGCATTGGCAGCAGCCAGGCCCGGGGGACGCGTGTTGCTGTTCGCCGCGAACGACCCGGTGACCCGGATTGAGTTTCCAGCCGCGGCAGTGGGGATCGACGAAAAAGAGATTTTAGGCAGCTATAGCGCGGCCGTGGACATCCAAGAAGAAGGGGCCGATTTGGTGCTAAAGAAGAAACTGCCGGTTATGGACATTGTGACGCACCGTTTTCCGTTGGCTAGAATCCAAGAAGGGCTGGATCTGGCCGCGAAGCCAACAGCGGAATCTCTGAAGGTATTGATCACGCACGTATGAGCACGACGACGCCAAAGAAGATGGAAGTAGGCGAAGAAGTGAAAGCAGCCGTAACCCACGTCACGGTGCCTTCAAAGATGACTGCGGCGGTGCTGTATGGCAGCGAAGATCTTCGCATCGAAAAGATAGATGTTCCTGCGCTGGCCCCCGACGAAGTGCTGGTGCGCGTGCGCCTGGCGCTCACCGACGGTACGGACCTTAAGGTATGGAAGCGCGGCTATCACGCCAAGATGATACAGCCGCCGGCGGTGTTTGGGCACGAGCTGGTCGGCGAAATTGCGGCTGTGGGCAAGCGTGTGGACCCTCGGTGGCGCATCGGCATGCGCGTGATTGCCGCGAATTCCGCGCCGTGTTTGCGCTGCTATCATTGCCGCCGCGGCCAGGAAAATCTTTGCGACGATCTCCTTTTCAACAACGGCGCCTATGCGGACTACATGCGCATTCCCGGCCGCATTGTGGTAGAAAATATGCTGGAAGTGCCGCACTCGGTGGACGATCAGAGCGCTGCGCTGGCGGAACCTCTGGCTTGCGTGCTTCGCGGTATTCATGAGATGGAAGTGCGCACCGGGGATACCACGGTGGTGATTGGCTGTGGCCCCATCGGGCTAAAATTCGTACGCATGCTTTCGCGCCGTGGAGTTCGCGTAATCGCGTTGGCGCGGCGCGCGGCGCCGCTGGATATTGCCAAGCGGCTCGGCGCGGTCGCCACCATCAATGTCACCGAAACTGAAGAGGTTGTGGGAGCCGTAAAAGCGCTCACAGAAGACGGACGTGGCCCCGATTCAGTGGTCGAAGCGGCCGGCAATCCGGCAACTTGGAAGCAGGCGCTCTCCATGGTCCGGCGCGGGGGCGTTGTGAATTTCTTCAGCGGGCTCCCTTCGGGTACCCGCGTGGAGATCGACCCGGCGGCGATTCATTATTCGGAAATCAAGCTGATCTCGCCGTTTCATCACACCCCACGTTTTTTCCGCGAAGCCCTGGAAGCCATCCGCCGCGGCGACATTTCCGCGCGGGATTTCGTCACCGAGGAAATCCGGCTGGCGGATCTGCCCCAGGCATTCGCGCGCATGAAGTCGCGCAGCGGTGAAATCAAGCTGGCCGTGCGGCCGTAGCCGGTGACTCGTGGCTGGTGACTGGTGAAACCCAGACCTTCGAGCGCTGCAGCCTGCTCCACTAAGTCATTCGAGGATGTGCCTTCCTGATGTTGCTCCCCGGTGAAATCGACATCACGCGGCACGCGCCCAAGCCCGGCTGTTCGCCGGAGGAAGCGCAGAAGTACACCAAGTGGCTGGCCACGCACCACTACGAAAACTTCAACGTCGTGTCGTGGCTTCTCCCCAAAGATCTACACCAGCATTTTTACAACGTGTATGCGTATTGCCGCTGGGCCGATGATCTGGGCGATGAAGTTCCAGACGCGGCCCGCGCGTTGGAATTGCTTGCTTGGTGGGAACATGAACTGGATGCCTGCTATGAAGGAAAACCTTCCCATCCCGTTTTTGTAGCTTTGCGCGAGACAGTCGTCGCAAAAGATGTTCCCAAGCAGCCCTTCGCCGACCTCCTGAAAGCGTTTCGTCAGGACCAGACCGTGAAGCGCTATCAAAACTGGGACTCGGTCATCGGTTATTGCGTGAACTCCGCCAACCCCGTGGGCCGCTTGGTCTTGTATCTGTGCGGCTATCGCGATGAAGAGCGGCAGCGCCTGTCGGACGCGACCTGTACGGCGTTGCAGTTGGCAAATTTCTGGCAGGATGCCTCGCGCGACTTGGATATTGGACGAATTTATATTCCTCTCGATGTTGCCGCCGCCAACGGTATCTCTGAGAGCGAGATCGTTGCCCGCCGCTTCGACGATCGGTACGTCGGCATGATGAAGGACTTGATTGGACGAACCCGCGTCCTATTCACCGAAGGCCAACCGCTGTCAAAAATGGTGGACGGACGGCTCAGCGTTGATTTGGAAATGTTCACCCGTGGCGGCCTCGCCGTTCTCGATGCCATCGAAGCGATGGGCTACGCCACTCTCAACAAGCGCCCGTCTGTCAGCAAATTGAAGCAAGCTTCCCTCCTGGGCCGCACGTTGGTGAAACATCTGATGAACGCGGAGTCGATCGCAGTTGAGAAAACCCCTGCAGTTGGAGGAGCACGGGTTGCCGCGCCCGATGGTCAACTGAACTTGGCGGACTCCTACGAACAATGCAATCGCATCGCCCGTGCCTCCCACAGCAATTTCTACTACGCCTTCTTTCTCCTGCCGAAACTGAAGCGCGATGGACTTGCCGCTCTCTATGCTTTCATGCGCCTTGTGGACGATGTTTCCGACGAACAGCAAACTCTCCTGGCTAAGCAGCGCGGCCTGGCGAAGTGGCGTGCTGCCATGGATGAAGCCGTTACCGGGCATTCGCAGGCTTTCGATGGCACCGCCGCGATTCCTCTGGCTGCCGAGCCCTTGTATGGCGGGGACGAAGTTCTTCCGGCGCTCGTGGACACCATGCAGCGCTACAAGATGCCCGCCCGGTATCTTCACGACCTGATCAGCGGCGCAGAAATGGATTTAACAGTTCAGGCCTATCCCACCTTCGACCGGCTCCGCGAGTATTGCTATCGCGTGGCCGGAACCGTGGGACTTACCTGCACGCATGTGTTTGGTTTCAAAGACGCCCGTGCGCTCGATCTCGCGGAAAAGCTCGGACTAGCGTTTCAGCTCACGAATATCATTCGCGACGTTCACGAAGACTACAAACTGGGACGCGTCTATCTTCCCGAAGAAGATCTCCAGCGCTACGGAGTCTCACCGGAAGACTTCGGTCGCAGTGAAGCCACTCTCGGTGTTCGCGAATTACTTCGCTTCGAGTCCGAACGCGCCTGGCAGATCTACCAAGAAGGTTCTGCTTTGCTCGGGCTGATCGATGCCGACAGCCGCGGCGCATTGTGGCTCTTGGTGCATACTTACAGCGCGCTTCTCGGGCGTATTGAGTTACTGGACTTCGCCGTGTTCGGCGAGCGCATTCGTCTTTCCAAAGCAGAAAAAATGTTGTTTATCGCCAAGGCGCGCTTCGGCCGCCGCACGGAAGAGAATATCCTTGAAAAGCGTGATCGTGATCGGCGGCGGGCTGGCGGGACTGGCAGCCGGCGTCGCGCTGGCTGAATCCGGCTGGCGCGTGCGTCTGTTTGAACAGCGTCCCTTCCTGGGCGGCCGCGCCACGTCCTACGTGTTGCCCGACGGCGAGCATGTAGACAATTGCCAGCACGTCACGCTTGGCTGCTGCACCAACCTCGATGATTTCTACCGCCGCGTTGGCGCCGCCGGCAAAATCAAGTTCTTCGACCGCCTCCTCTTCCTCGATCCGCAGGGCCGCAAAGGCGAAATGCAAGCCGGCTTCCTGCCCGCGCCGTTTCACATGACCGGCTCGTTCGCGTCTTTCGCGCCACTGACGCTGCTGGACAAGCTGTCCATCGCCCGCGCGATGCTCGATATCCTCAAGACCCGAGGGAAGCCTGCTGATATCCAAGTAGAGGGCGGTATTTCCATGCTTGAATGGCTCCGCCGCCGCGGTCAGACGAAACGCGCCATCGAGCGGTTCTGGCGCGTGGTCCTGGTTAGCGCGCTCGACGAAGAACTCGGGCGCACCGACGCGCGCTTTGGCGTTGACGTTTTCTGGAAAGCCTTCCTTTCGAACAGCACCGGCTATCGCATGGGTGTCCCCGCCGTGCCGCTTGCCAATCTCTACGACGGCTGCAAATCCGAAATCGAGCGCCGCGGCGGGGAAGTGATTCTGCGCGCTCCAGTGCGCGGTTTGAAAATGGAGAATGGCGAACTCGCCGGAGTCCGCTTCGACGAAGGCCGAGAAGAATCAGCCGATGCTTACGTCTTCGCCGTTCCTCACGCCGCGCTAGCGGAACTCCTTCCAGAAAGCTTGAAGCAAAGCGACGCGTCGCTCGCCAATTTGGACAAAATAAAAGTCGCTCCCATTACCGGCGTCCACTTTTGGTTCGACCGCACAGTTATGCGCGAACCATTTGTCACGCTACTCGACACCACCGCCCAATGGATCTTCAACAAGACCGCCCTCTACGCCGATTCAAATGGACCAGGGAAAGGCCCGGCACCAGGCCAATACCTCCAACTCGTCATCAGCGCCTCTTACGATTTGTTGCAGAAGCCGCGCCAGGAAATCATCGATCTCTGTTTAGCGGAAGTTCGGCAGGCTTTCCCCGCTGCCCGCGAAGCGCAACTCGTGAAGGCCACGGTCATCAAAGAAGCTGCGGCCACGTTTTCCCCTGAGCCCGGAGTCGATCGCTGGCGCCCCAAGCAACAAACCGCAATACCGCGGCTCTTCCTCGCCGGCGATTGGACTGCCACCGGCTGGCCCGCTACCATGGAAGGCGCCGTCCGGAGCGGCTACCTCGCCGCTGAAGCTCTGCTTCGCGCCGATGGCACTCTCCGAGGATTTCTCCAGCCCGATCTCGCACCTGACGGCTTCATTGCCATGTGGCTCGGCAAAAACAGAGTCATCGAGTAGTGTTTGAAAAGGTAAATGCGGGGATCGGACAATTGTTCCGGCGAGTGCCCAAAAACCTCGGGTCTACCTGAAAATCGACATTCGTAATACGATTGTCGTGTCATGGCCTTTGGACGCTCAGTCGCTCCTGCCCGTAGCGGAATCTCCGCCCTATTAAACTCTCGCTATCCTTCGTTTAATTCGAGGTGCAACCGTGTCTCACTACACCAGACGTGAATTCCTGAAAACCGGACTCGCCGCCGGCACCCTTGCCGTCACCGCAAGCCCGTTGCTGAGCGCTACGCGCCAGACCGCGACAGATTGGGTAACGCTAGGAAAATCCGGAGTGAAGGTGACGCGGCTGGCGTTCGGCACAGGCAGCTTCAGCGGAAAGGTGCAGCGCGACCTGGGACAAGAAGGGTTCACGAGGCTGGTGCGCTACGCCTACGACAACGGCATTCGTTTCTTTGAGACTGCGGAGTCCTACGGCGAGATGCATAGGATGCTCGGAGTGGCCCTGAAGGGCATTCCGCGCGACAGCTATCGCATCATGTCGAAGGTGACCACGCACGAAGGCGTGAATCCCCAAGAGAAGTTCGACGAGCTGCGCAAACTGGCGAACATCGAATATTTCGACATCATGCTGTTGCACTGGCAGCATACCGCGACATGGCCCGTGGATACGCGCCGCTGGCAGGATGGAATTCTGGAGGCGCAGTCGAGGAAGACTATCGTAAGTCACGGCGCGTCGGTGCACGGGCTTCCGGCGTTGCGCCAGGTGCCCGGAAACAAGTGGCTCGACATCGCCATGATCCGCATGAATCACAAAGGCACCAGTATGGACGCCGAAGATTACAGCACCGGCGGACTGGGCAACGTCCCCGAAGTTGTCACCCACGTCAAGCAGGTACGCAAAGAAGGAATGGGCGTAGTCAGCATGAAACTTGTGGGAGAGGGTACGTTCAACCGTGAGGACCGCCAGGCGGCCATGAGATTCGCGTTCAAGAATGCTGGTGTCGATTGCGTTACAGTCGGCTACAAGAACACGGCGGAGATCGACGAGGCGATCGAGAATCTGAATCTGGCACTAGCCTAGTGGCCGCTCTGATATCTCGCAGGCGGTCACCTCGAAGCTGATGGCGCGCTTGGCTCTGCTTTACAGTGGACGTGCAACTGCAAGCTTTACCCCGTGAAAGACATCGCCTTCTACTGATAACTTCCTTCCACCATCTCAAACCATCCAATACGCCGTTTTTTGACCGACAATTGTTCACCCATCGCGTCAATCGCCTCATATTCGGCACGGTGCCCCGCCATGAACCGTTCATAGGCGCGTCGCGACTGCCAGAAATCCATCGTTAAATACACGCCGCGGCGAAACGAATCGTGGACCAGCCGCGTCTCATGATAGTGGGGGTCATTCCGGAACAGCCTTACCCAGTCACCATCCGGGCCATAGGCGTTCTCGAATCTTTCTTCACTGCCCGGCTTGACTTCGTACTCCCAGAGCGCTACAAACATAGAGGTCCCATCTCCTGCTCGTTGGACGTTCGCCATTCTGCAAGCAACTTCTAGGGATTAAGTGCGCCGTCCGGCCGAGTGTAACAATCCGATTGGATACAAGCCAAGTTGGCAAGCGCGTCAGCGCAAAAGCATGAGTTGTAGCTGTGGCAGTCCGTCGAGACTGGCGGACGGAGGCGTTTGTGGAGCGAAAGTACGGACACCGCGGGTACCGCGACGCGGAAAAGCAGGATAAGAAGGATAAGTCACACGACCGCAAGCCGCCCGCCGGTGGCCCGCGCGGTGCCGATCAGTTCGGCCCACGCACTCCGCGCATGGTCGGCACCGTCACCCGCGCGCGCTGTGCCAATTGCGGCGCCGTTCTCACCCCGGGCTTCGATGCCAATGGAACGTGTCCCAAGTGCCAGTTCGAATTGCACTGCTGCAAGCAGTGTCGATTTTTCGACTCCGGCGCGCAATTCGAATGCACCCAGCCCGTCCAGGAACGCATCTCTCCCAAAGACGCCAAGAACGCCTGCACTTTCTACGAATTCCGCATGACGATCGAAAAGGACACCGCGCCCACGTCCTACACTCAGCCGAACGCCAACGGTTCCGCGCCGCCTGCCGCGCCGCCGCGCCACACCGACGCCCGGCAGGCCTTCGAAAATCTTTTCAAAAAGTAGCCTCCATGAAGCCCTCGCGGCGATCCTTTCTCGAAGCGACTCTAGCCCTCCCCGTCTTTCTCGATCCTGCTTCCTCCTTCGCTGCCACTGCGCCAAGAGCTGAAGTGGCCGCTTCGAAAGATTCTTCTTTTGATCCCTGGGTGGAAATTCATCGGGATAATCTTCGCCACAACGTCTTGGAAATTTCACGCCGCGCCGAAAACCGCCCCATCCTCGCCGTAATCAAGAACAATGGTTACGGGATGGGTGTCGCAAATGTCGCCCAGCTCCTCGAACCGCAACCCGAAATCTTCGGCTTTGCCGTCGTAAAGCTTCACGAAGCCATCTCTTTGCGCGATGCCGGGATTCGCAAACCCATCCTGCTGCTCGGCCCTTTCGACGAACAAAATCTTGAAGACGCCGTCGCTCGCAATATCATGCCCATGGTCTACACGCCGCTCGGCCCGGCGTTCGACAAAATTGCCGCCAAAATGCAAAAGCCCGTCCCACTGCATATCTGCATCGATACCGGCATCGGCCGCGTCGGCGTGCCTTACCATCAAGCCGCACCGCTCATCCGCGAACTGGCTAGTCGCAAGTCCGTCCAAATTCAGGGCACCATGATGACCTTCACCGAAGATCCCGAATTCGACAAAGAGCAGCTCCGCCGCTTTCATGAAACCTGCTCCGCCCTTGAAAAAGACAACATCGCCCTCGGAAAAAAGCACGCTGCGTCCAGCTTTACTCTTTTCCAGCATCCCGAGGCCTTTTTAGACATGGTTCGCCCGGGTATGGCCATCTACGGCATTTATTCCGAAAACGAGTTTCGCCACGCCGCGATCATGGATCTCCGCCCCGCGATCAGCTTGAAAGCCCGTGTGATCTACGCGAAAAAATTGCGCAAAGGTGATAGCGCCGGCTACAACCGCGCCTATATGGCCAAGGAGGACATTTGGGTCGCCACGCTACCGGTTGGCCACGCCGACGGCTGGCCGCGGAACGCCGCTCTCAGTCACGACAAAGGCGCCAAGGTTCGCATCAACGGCGAGCTCTACCCCGTGATTGCGTCCGTTTCCGCCAGTCATTGCATTCTGGAAATCGGCCGGGAAGAGCGCGTGAAGATCGGCGACACCGCCAGCTTTTTCGACTGGCAGCCCGGCTCGCGCCCCGAGGACGTCTCCGAATCCTGCGGCGCCTCGGTCTACGACCTCACGATGCACCTCAACCCGCTCTTGCCCCGCCGAATAGTCTAGGTGAGTCCTCCAGAGGCAGGGGCATTTATCTCAACAAGATCGAAAAGCGCCATTGTCTCCCGCTCGGCCCCCAGCGCTACAAGGTCACTTTTCCTTGAGCTAAATCCATTTACCTGTCCGATTTGCCAGTTTTTTTTCCGCGCACACCTGTACCTCCTCATCAATTCTGCGATCGCTCCTCCACGCTATATTGGAATGGCACGCCTCATGGAATGTAACCGTGCATGCCAGGGCGTTTCCGTTTCGAGGAAACGCTACTTTAAAGAGAGAGATGGTATTTGACTTGAGACCGAAATTGAAAATCGCAGCGATATGCTTCTTTGTGGCTATGGCCCTGATGCTGACGGCGGTAAATCTCCCCGCGCAGAGCAGTCGCAAGGTGCTTTCAAATCCCGAGCCGCCCTACCCCGAAGTGGCAAGGCGGCTTCGCCTGTCCGGGGTTGTCAAGGTGCAAGTGACGATCGCCCCCGATGGCAAGATCAAGGAAGCCAAAATCAACGGCGGTCATCCAATTTTTGTGAATTCCGTCGAGCAGACGCTCAAGGAATGGAAGTATGCGCCTGCCAGCACCGAGACATCAGCACAGCTGGAGTTCACTTTCCATCCTTAAGCCAGGAATTTCTCCAGCGGTTCCCAATAATTCATTTTCCACCCCGCGGCCAGATGCTCCGCGTCGCCCTTGGGAAATCCCGTGTGGTCAAACACGATCTTGGTCCCGGCGCCTAGTTCCACAAGCGCAAACTTCGCAATGGAATAAGCGCCGGGTTCCCAGCCGCCAGCTCGCCACACCTGGACGATTCGTTCGTTTGGCACCAGTTCGATCTGGCGTCCCGTCACATATCCGCCAAACAAAGCGAAAGCTCCCCCAGCCTCGCGGCTAATTTGTGTGGGCGTAGCGTCGGGCGGCATCCCGGACTTCATCGCCGCACTCAAGTGGATCACTTTGTCGAATTGTTTCGTGTCCGTTAGCGCTTCATAAACTCGCTTCCGGCTCGCCTTGAATACTGGCTCCTGGTGAATCGACTCCGCCGAATGCGAAATCTCCTCCTCCGCTCCGGCCCATGTCTCTCTCGAGCCGAGCAGCATGCCGCCAAACGCGATGCCCATCCCTCTGATCAACTGCCGGCGCGTCGGTGTATTCTTCAACGCCATTAAATTCCTTCTTTCGCTCATCATTTTCCTCCAGAGTTTTTCGCGCGACCCTACGGCATATGAACACCCCGCCAAAATATGTTCAAGATAATCTTTTTATGGAAAAGGAACTCCCTTTCGGGGCATACTTCGGCGCCTCGCACACAAGGAGCCCCCATGCCTTACCCCGCCGCCCATCGTCCGGCCGTGAAGAAAGCCATCATCGAAAGCGCTCGCAAGCTTTTCAATCGCCATGGATTTGAAAGTGTCTCGATCCACCAGATTATGGCTGGAGCCGGCCTCACTCACGGCGGCTTCTACAGCTATTTCAATAGCAAAAGCGATCTCTACGCCGAGGTCCTCAACTGTTTCTTCACCGATCCGAACTGGAAAAGCTGCTGGGAGGGCGTGAAAGTGGACCTCTCCTCCGGCGACGTCGGCCCTCAAGTCGTCCGCGCTTACCTCTCCCGCCAGCATTTTGAAAATGTCGAGGACTCCTGCCCCATGGTTGCGTTGCCTACCGACGTCGCACGGAGTGGTAAATCGGCTCGAAGCGCTTTCGAAACGGTATTCCGCTCCATGGTCAGCGTCCTGGAGCGCAGCCTCGTTCAGAACGGCCGCCCCCACCGCGCCACCGCCCAGGGCATCGCCTCTTTGTGTATCGGCGGCATGATCGTAGCCCGCGCCCTTGTCGATCGCACCCTCGCGGACGAACTCCGCGATGCTTGCATGTCCGTCGCGCTGGATCTAGGTGGCTGGGCCAAAGCAACCAAATCGAAAAACGGAAAGGCCAAAGCGGCCGCAGCCTCCGCAAAATAATTAGTTGCGGGCGATCCCAAGCACAAACCAGGAGAGAACATGCGGCAAGAGGCGTTACGTACGGCGAGCGCAATCGCCTTCACTTTTCTCACAGCATGCTCCGCCTACTCGCAAACACAAACACTGAACCTCTGGCCGGGTGTAGCCCCCGGATCGGAGCATTGGACCCAAAAGGAAAAAACAGTAGATGACACTCCGCTCGGAACCGTGGTCTTTAACGTCGTCACCCCGACTCTGACGGTTTACCTTCCAGAGCGAAGCAAAGCCACGGGAACCGGCGTCATCATCGCTCCCGGCGGAGCATTCGTCGCGCTGGCCATCGATCTGGAAGGCCGCGATGTCGCGCGCTGGCTTCAGAACAAAGGCATTGCCGCGTTCGTGCTCAAATATCGCATTATGGAAAAAAAGCAGGAAGGTATCCCGCCGGACCTGAATATGGACGAAGCTGGCAAATACGGCATCGCCGACGGCATTCAGGCTATCAAAGTGGTTCGTCAGCACGCCACGGAGTGGGGCATCTCTCCCGACAGGGTCGGCTTCTTGGGTTTCTCCGCCGGAGCCATGGTCACCAGTGGAACTCTGCTCCAGCAGGATGCTGCGGCACGCCCAAGCTTTGCCGCACCAATCTATGGTGGACCGTTCGGAGTGATGCCGCCCATTCCGCCAAAACTGCCGCCCATTTTCATGGCTTGTGCGCAGGATGACAGCGTGGCCCTCGACCCCATGGTCAAGTTCTACGAAGCGCTTAGAGCAGCGGGTCACAAACCGGAAGCCCACATTTTCAGTTCCGGCGGACACGGATTCGGAATGCGCAAGCAGGGCACCACTAGCGACCACTGGATCGACGAATTCTATTACTGGTTGGAATCCCAGGGATTTACAAAGCCCCCACAGCGATAACGCGACTGTGACTGTTCAACGTTTCGCAGATTCTTCCCGCTGCCAAAGGCGGCGTTTCACGACGCACTAAGCGGGATTGGCATCGAACGGCCACGACGATCTCGTCCCAACTTTCAGGAACAAAAACCGCCCCACCCTCGTTCCTAACTGCAGACGCCCTGCAAATGGGGGGTGTGTATCCGAGAGGGGTGGCTCATGATCAGTTTCTGGCAAGACCTCCGCTACGGATTGCGCGTTCTGTTGAAGAATCCCGGCTTCACCGCGATCGCCATCCTGACGCTCGCGCTGGGCATCGGCGCGAACACCGCGTTGTTTTCTGTCGTCAATGGAGTGCTCCTTAATCCGCTGCCGTTCGCGAAACCCGACGAACTCGTCGCCGTTTACGCGAAATCCCCGACATTTGGGGAAAGTTCTATTGCTTACCCGAACTTCCTCGACTGGCAGAAAGACAATCAATCCTTCGCCTCACTGAGCGCTTTCCGGTCCGACGACTACAACATGACCGCCGCCGGTGAGCCGGAGCGCGTCCACATCCATATGATTTCCGCCGGATTTTTTACTGCCCTAGGGATGCAACCGCTTGTCGGACGCACGTTCCGGCCCGAGGAGGACGTGGTTGGCACGGGCCCTGTCGCCATCCTCAGCGATGGACTTTGGCACCGAAAATTTGGCTCCGCGCAAGACGTCTTGGGGAAGAACATCACACTGAACGGCAAAGCGTACACGATCGTTGGTGTGGCCGCCGGCCACATTACTGGGTTGAGCAATACAGATATTTTTGTGCCCATTGGCCAATGGAACGATCCAACGTTCCGTGACCGCCGCATCAGCATGGGTATGAACTCCATCGGGAGGCTGAAGCCCGGCGTCACCATCGAACAAGCCCGCTTGGACATGAACCGCATCGCCGAAAACCTCGCTGTTGCCTACCCCGAAGCGGACAAGGGTATGGGCGTCACTCTGGTCCCGCTCAAGACCGATGTCGTCGGCAACGTGAAGGGAATTCTGCTGGTTCTCCTCGGCGCGGTCAGTTTCGTGCTTTTGATTGCCTGCGCCAACGTCGCCAACTTGCTTCTGGCGCGTTCGACCGGCCGTTCGCGCGAATTTGCGATTCGCGCCGCGCTTGGAGCAAGCCCCCTGCGGGTGATCCGCCAGTTGCTTACGGAGAGCGTTCTACTCGGCATCGCCGGCGGTTGCCTCGGACTCGTCATCGCGAAGCTAGGCGTGCGAGTTCTGGTCGCTGCTTTGGCGAACACCTTACCGCGTTCGGAGGAAATCGCTCTCAATGCGCAAGTGCTTTTCTACACGCTTGGCATTTCCGTCTTGACGGGGATTTTGTTTGGTTTGATTCCTGCTCTCAAGACCCTGCGTCCCGATACGCACGAGACGCTGAAGGAAGGCGGCCGCGGCTCCAGCGGGGCTCGGCATCGCGCGCAAAGCGTTTTCATCGTCGTCGAAATGGCCATGGCGGTGGTCTTGCTCATTGGCTCTGGGTTGATGATCCGCACGCTCGCGGCACTGGGCAATATCAATCCGGGCTTCGATCCGAACAATGTCCTCACCTTCAATATTTCTTCCACTTCCGGCACGGCCATGTCCGCCGACCAGCTTCGCGCCATGTACCGCGAGACCTTGAGGCAACTGCACGGCATTCGCGGTGTGGAATCGGTCTCCATGATGGGCGGCTCGCTGCCGATGACCAGAGATTCCGAGATCCCATTCTGGCTCGAAGGCCAGCCCAAACCAGCCAGCGACAACGACATGCCGTTTGCGCTGTTTTATCTTGTCAATACCGGCTACCACGAGGCCATGCGTATTCCCGTCGAGCGCGGCCGCACCTTCACCGAGCAGGACAGCGAACATGGACCCGCTGTCGCCCTGATCGACGCCAGTTTTGCGCGCAAGTATTTTCCGAATCAGGATCCCGTCGGAAAACACCTAAACCTCGGACTGTTCGACACGCAGCCGGAAATCGTTGGCGTCGTTGGCCACGTCGAGCACTGGGGTTTGGGTTCGCGGCAAAATCAGAATTTGCAGGCGCAACTTTATCTGCCGGTTTGGCAGGTGCCGGATCGATTTTGGCCGCTGCTGGCAAACGGCAGCACCTACGTTGCCCGTACCGCGGGCAATTCTGGAGATATCGCCAGCGCCATTCGGCAGGGCGCCGAGAAAGTGGTGAGCAGCGCGGTCCTCTACGATGTCCGGCCCATGGGGGAAATCGTGGCGCACTCCATCTCTACGCAGCGGCTGACGATGTTCTTGCTCAGCATTTTTTCCGCGCTCGCTCTGGTGCTTTCCGCTGTCGGCATCTACGGGGTGATTTCCTACTTGACCGGCCAGCGCACGCATGAAATTGGAGTGCGCGTGGCGCTTGGCGCTTCCCGCAGCGACGTCCTGCGCATGGTGCTGGGGCAGGGATTGAAAATTACGCTGATCGGGGTGGCCATCGGACTTGCCGCGGCATTTGGATTGACCCGGCTCATCACTACAATGATTTACGGAGTGAGAGCAACCGATCCGCTAACGTTTGGAAGCGTCGCCCTTCTGCTTTGCGGCGTGGCGCTGTTTGCCTGCTACATTCCTGCGCGGCGTGCCATGCGTGTGGATCCCATCGTCGCCTTACGCTACGAATGAGAGTGCGCGAGTTTATTGTTACTCGAATCGCAGAGCGACCGTTGGGCTGACGCGCGTGGCGCGACGTGCAGGAATCCAGCAGGCGAGCAAGGCAACAGCGAGCAATAGCGTAGCGACGGATGCATATGTGACCGGGTCGCTGGGCCTGACGCCGTAAAAGAGATCTCCGAGAAGGCGCGTACCGGCGAAAGCGGCAGCAAGGCCTACAAGCAAGCCGATGGCGACGATGCCGAAGCCTTGGCGCAGTACCATTTTCAGAATATCGCCGGGCGTGGCGCCGATAGCCATTCGAATGCCAATTTCCTGAGTACGCTGTGCAGCGGCGTAGGACGCAACGCTATAAACGCCAACGACCGCGAGGACCAAACCGAGAAGTCCCATGGCGCCGGTCAATTGCGCGCCGAGACGGAAAAACAAAAATCCATTCAGACCCTGAAGCGCCTGATCCATAGTTTGCAATTCAGAGATGGCGAGGTTGGGAGCGAGTTCGCGGACTTGCGACTGCACCTGTGTCGAGAGAGTTTCCGGGGAAACCGAAGAACGAATATGAATGGTGCGGAGAGGCATGTAGGACTGGCTTAGAGGCAAGTAAAAGTGCGGTTGCGGATCCTCGACTACGCCTTTGTATTTGCCATCCTGCACGACGCCAATGATTTCGATGAAAGGTCCGGAAGCGTTCTTCGTGGAGAAGCGTTTGCCAAGAGGATTCTGATCGGGCCAGAATTTTTTGGCCATAGCTTGGTTGATGATGGCTACGCTGGGGGCTTTTTCATTGTCGGCTTCGGTGAAGACCCGCCCCTGGTGCACGGGGATGCGCAGGGTATCGAAATAGGCTGGCGAGATCATGTTGTATTGCACGGTGGGAGGCTGTTGCCCGGGTGCTACAGGATGACCTGCCACGTTCACGGGATCGTCGGCGCTCATCACTCCCAAGGGGACGGAGAAAGCCTGGGCAACGGAGACGACGCCAGGGAGCGCGCGAAGACGCGAGTCCAGATCGCGGTAGAAGGCGCGGCCCTGAGCTTCCTGATAGCCGACCTGTTGAACGTCGAGGGAGAAATCGAGAACGTTAGCGGGATTGAGGCCGAGATAAATGGTCTGCGCTTTGCCGAGGCTGCGAACGAATAGTCCGGCGACGATGAGCAAGACGAGCGAGCCTGCGACCTGTGCGACGACCAGCGAGCCGCGAACAATCTGACGGCGGCGGCCGCCGGAAGAACCGCGGGCGCCGTCGTGAAGAACGGAACTAACGTCCCGCCGCGCTACGCGAAGGGCAGGGAACACACCCACGATTAGCCCGGTGACAAGCGCAGCTCCTAGGGCAAAGAGATAGACGCGGACGTCAGGGACGAACTTTAACTGAATGGGCAAATCGGTGCCGAGAGGAATGGAGCTAAGGAAACGCGTGGCCCAGTAAGTGAGGAGCATACCCCCAGCAGCACCGAACACAGCGAGCAACAGGCTCTCTGTGAGGTATTGCCGGACGAGGCGCATGCGTCCGGCGCCAAGAACGGCGCGAATGGCCATCTCCCGTTGGCGAACAGTAGCGCGAACCAACAAAACGTTGGTGACGTTGAAACAGGCGACAAGAAGAACGAGAGCGGCTAGAGCCAGAAAAGCGATGGAGATGGAAGGAAGGGAATTCTCGGGATCAGGATCGGGACGGGCAAGCTGTTCAGGAAAGGCACGAACGGCGAGGCCTTTGTCGGTATCAGGATGCTGCTCGGCAAGGCGTTGCGCGACGACGTTGAGCGAAGCCTGTGCTTGCTTCAAATCGACACCGGGCTTGAGCCTGGCCATAAGTGAAAGCGAGCGTTCCTCGCGATGAGTCCAGGTTTCCTCGACTTGTTTCTCGTTTTTGTAGCCGATGTTGGCGCTGAGAGGCAGGTAGAGGTCCGAATCGATGATGGAATAAGTGCCGTGAAATTTCTGGGGAGTGACGCCTACGATGGTAAGAGGGTGGCCGTTCATCTCCACTTGCTTACCAAGGATGCTTACGTCGCCGGCAAATCTCTTCTGCCAGTAGGAATAGCCGAGTACGAGGACGGGATCGGCGCCTGGAGTTTGTCCCTCGGTGGGGAGAATCAAACGGCCGAGGGCGGGCTGAAGGCCCAGGGTCGAAAAATAGTTGCCCGTAACGCGGGTGGCGATGCAGTGGTCGCCGCGATTGTCGGCGGTGAGGCCGCCGAGGGTGATGCGGTAAGCGATCAGGTCGCCGACGGAAGCGGATTGATCGCGGAGATCCAGATAATCGGGATAAGAGAACTTTTGGAGGTCTTTGTCGCCGTTTTGCTGCAAGGCTAGCACAGCGATCTGCTCGGGATGTGGCACGGGCATGGGGCGGAGGAGGAAGCCGTTGATGATGCTAAAGATCGAGGTGTTTACAGCGATGCCGAGGGCCAGGGTGACGACGGCGAGGGCGGCAAACCACGGTGAGTTGCTTAGCGAGCGAAACGCAAAACGGAGATCTTGCCAGAAGCTTGCCATCGACTCACCTCGCGGGGTTATCCCTTACCTTGTAGTTGCAAAGGTGCTTCCCTCGCCCCGGGAAAGGATAAGTAATTGAAAATTCGGAGGTTGTGGACCGCCAGTTCGGCTTGGCATTCGCTGGACTGCCCGATATCGGGACGAATTTGTGGTGAAAGCGGACATATGTCGCCTTCAATCTGAATGAGGCGAAGGCGGAGATTCGAGGAATTCGAGGCGATTGCCCCAGGGATCTTCGGTGTGGAATCGGCGGACGCTGGTGATAGATGTGTCGTCGGTGACTTTGTGGCCGCGAGCCAGGAGAGCCTTGCGCAACTCGTCGAGGTTGCGGGCAGTGAAGGCGGGATGGGCTTTCTTAGCGGGGCGAAAATCCTTTTCGACGCCAACGTGGAGTTGCTGAGTGCCGCATTGGAACCAGCAGCCGCCACGGGCACGCACAGATTCGGGCTTTTCGATTTCTCGCATACCCAGGAGGCTGCCGTAGAAATCGCGGGCGGCGGACTCGCAGCCTTCGGGGGCGGCGATCTGGAGGTGATCGAGATGCGCGATTCGTGACTTCATGCTCTCAAGAGAATAACAACCCGCAATTGTATTTGCATCTCATGGCCGGTGTTGGGACCCATTTGATTTTGGTTGGCACCGGAGAGTGTAGTGGTGACTTGACGTGATGTTGCTGCACGGTTAGGCTTTCGGTGCAGTCGTTTTGACGGGCAGTTCGTCGCGGAAAGCCGACGCGAACAGGGACTCGTGGCAGACACGCCTCTTCAGGTTACCGGCCGCCAAACCAAGCAGGAAGAAACCGTCTCGGTCGCCGATGTGTTGGGGAATGCGGCGAAGAGCACGGTGGCCGCCGTGCAGGATTACGCGCTGATGTCCGGGCGCGCGTTTGTGAACATCTTCACAAGTCCGCACTACTTTCAGGACACTCTGGAGCAAATGGATTTTATCGGGGCGGGGTCGCTGCCGATTATTCTGCTGTCGGGATTCTTTATTGGCGCAGTGATGGTGTTGCAGACGGGGTCGCAATTCATCCGGTTTGGACAGACCTCGTTGACAGGTGATGTGGTGGCGATTGCGCTGGTCCGCGAACTTGGACCGGCGTTTACCGGACTCCTAGTGACGGGCCGGTGTGCCACGGGGATTGCGTCGGAGTTGGGATCGATGCTGGTCACGGAACAGGTCGACGCGATGCGGGCGATGGGGACGGATCCCAGCCGCAAACTGGTGGCGCCGCGCTTGCTTGCCGCTCTGCTGATGCTTCCACTATTGACGGCGCTGATGGATTTTATCGGTCTGCTAGGAGGGTGCACCGCTTCGGTGTTTTCGCTGCGGCTGGGAGCGGTAGAGTTCTGGCGGCGGGCGATCGACGCGCTGGATTTTGCGGACTTGATGCAAGGATTTTCGAAGCCGGTGGTGTTCGGATTCATTTTGTCGACAATCGGTTGCTACAAAGGACTAACGGTGCGCGGGGGCACGCAAGGCGTCGGGCGCGCGACGACGTCGGCGGCAGTAGTGGGCTCGGTACTGATCATTGTGGCAGATGCGTTTTTGACAAAGCTTTCGTTGTTCCTCTCCGATAAAGTTTTCTGATGCAAAGGTCCGCAAATTCGAATCTTCCAGAGCGATTCCTTTCCAAACCAGAGTCCATTTGCCGATATAATCACGAATTAAGTTCATGAGCACACCGGCAAAAGAAGGGGCGGGCGTCGGACCGGCCATCACGTTTGAAGACGTGTGGGTGGGGTTCGACGAGGGCGAAGTGCTGCGCGGAGTGACCTTCCAAGTGCGGGAGCGGGAAACGCTGATCCTGATGGGGGAAACGGGAACGGGAAAAACTCTGACATTGAAAATGGCCGCGGGGTTGCTCGCGCCAAACAACGGGAGTGTCACCGTGCTCGGGCAGGAGGTTTCGGAGATGCCCGAGAGCGAGCTGCTGACGTTTCGTCAGAAAGTTGGGTTTGTGTTTCAGGAAGGGGCGCTGTTCGATTCGATGTCGGTCGCGGACAATGTGGCTTACCGGCTTCGCGAAGAGCGGGTGGCTGAGGACGAGATTGAGTCCAGAGTTCTGGAAGTCTTGAGATTCGTTGAACTGGAGCACACATTGGATCAATTCCCTTCGGAACTCTCGGGTGGAATGAGGCGGCGGGTATCGATTGCCAGGGCGCTGATCAACCGCCCGCCTATCGTGTTGTACGATTCGCCGACGGCGGGGCTCGACCCGGTGACGTCGCAGACGATCATCACGCTGATTCTGCGGCTGCGAGACGTGTACGGAGTGACGGCGCTGCTCGCGACGCAGCGTTTGCAAGATGGTTTTGCGCTGGCAAATTTTCATTTCGATCCGGAGACGAAACGGGTTGTCCACAACGCGAAGAATGGAAGTGGCGGGACAGCCGCCGGGGCGGCTAAGACGCGCTTTGTGGTCTACAGAGATGGCGGCATTTATTTTGAAGGCGACCCGGGGGAGCTGGCTAACACTGAAGACCCTTATCTGAGGCGATTTCTGGTCTGAACTTAGAGTAGTCTGATTTGCGGTAGCGAGGGAGGGAAGCACCGATGGCGAGCCGAAAGCAACTCACGTGGACGGAATTGCGCGTTGGCCTGTTTGTGCTGGTGGGGCTGTTTGTGCTGGCGGCGGGAATTTTTTATGTGACGGGCGGCGGAGGATTCTTGAGCCCGAAATACCGGCTGAAAACGTATCTGCCGGAGGTAGCGCTTTTGACGAGTGGAGCCCCCGTGCGGTTGGATGGAGTGGAAGTGGGAAACGTGGAATCGATCAGGCTGTTGCCACGGACGCCGGGCAAGGCTCTGGACAAAAACAAGAACATTGAAGTTGTGATGCGAGTGGACAAGAGATATCAGAGCGACATTCTGACGGATTCGATCGCGAGGCTGGTCACGGAAGGACTTCTGGGCAACCGATATGTCAGCATTACGCGAGGTCTTACAGGCACTCCAATCGGTGACTCCGGCGTGATTCCCGGAGCGGAAGAAAAAGCGATGAAAGAAGTGGTGGAGAGAAGCGCGGAGGTGCTCGGGAACCTGAACGCACTTTCGGATGATGTGCGGGACCTGATTCAGGGCGTGAAGGATGGACAGGGCTCGCTGGGTAAAATGTTGACGGACGAGCAGGCTTACAACCACTTGAACAGCATGCTGGCGAAGGGCGATGCGATGCTGGGAAGCATTCAAGCGGGGCAGGGCACGCTGGGGAAAATTGTGACTTCGGATGAGATGTACACGAAAGTGGACAAAGGGCTAGACAACGTAAATGTGATACTGGCGGACGTGCGTGCACAGAAGGGAACGATTGGAAAATTGATGTATGACCCGACTTTCTACGATCAGGCCACGCAGGCCGTCAAGAACGCAAATGCGATTCTCGGGGATGCGCGCGACGGCAAGGGCACGTTAGGGAAGTTCGTGACGGACGATACTTTGTACACGAAATTGCGCGAAACCAGCACAAATCTCTCCACGGCGACGTCGAAGCTCAATGACAATTCGTCGACGGCGGGAAAACTTTTTTCGGACCCGAAACTCTACGACAACCTGACGAATCTAACGGGGGACATGCGCCTGCTGATCGGGGATTTCCGGAAGAATCCGAAGAAGTTTCTGCACATAAAAATCACGCTCTTCTAGATGCGGCCAGGAGCTTTGCGGGGAGTAGGTGCGTGTGTTGTAATGCCATTGTAACAATTAAAGATTAGTGTCGCGAGCGAACGAGCTTCTCTCAAATCAGATGACCGAAATACAAGACGTCGTACAAAAGGCGCCGCGGAGCGAGCCGGCGAAATCCACCCTTCCGCAACCGGGCAAGCCGGTTCCCAGCCGCTCTTACCCGGGAGCTTTGATTGTCGTGGAAGGAACGGACGGTTCGGGCAAGAGCACACAGCTTTATCTGTTGAAGCGATGGCTGGAAATCGGCGGATACCGGCTGCATTTCACGGAATGGAATTCGTCGCCGCTGGTGAAATCGGCGACCCGGCGCGGGAAACAGCGGCGGTTGCTGACGCCGACGACGTTTTCCCTGTTGCACGCGGCGGATTTTGCGGACCGCTGCGAGCGCCAGATTATGCCGTTGCTGCAAGGCGACTACCTGGTGCTTGCCGACCGCTACGTTTACACCGCGTTTGCGCGGGATGCGGCGCGAGGTTGCCCGGCGCGATGGCTGCGGAATTTGTACCGGTTTGCGCCGGTTCCGGACATCACGTTTTATTTTCGCGCGCCGCTGGATGTGGCAGTGCACCGCATACTGAGCGGGCGCCCGAAACTCAAATACTACGAAGCGGGAATGGATTTGGGAATGTCGTACGACCGGGCGGAGAGTTTCCGGTTGTTTCAGGCGCGTATTTTGGAAGAGTACGACAAGATGGTGGACACCGACAATTTCGTGGTATTGGATGGCACGCTGCCGGTGAACAAGCTGCAAAAGCAGATGCGTGAGATTGTAGCCTCCAAAATCGATCTCAAGCGCTTCGCTCCACGCGCGCCGGAAGCGGAGTAACCATGCTGGACCAGGAAAAAGAGAAAACGGGAACGGCGGCTCCAGCTCCACCGGCTGAAACGCCTGCCGCTGCTCCAGCGACACCGGCAGTTGCGGCCAAGACAGCGGCGGCGATCGAGGAAGCTTCCTCGCAGTATTTTTTTGGCGAACCACTGGTCGGATTCGACCCCAGCGAGATTACCGGCAACCTGGTTGTTATTGAAGGGATGGACGGGTCGGGCCGGTCGACGCAGATCGCGTTGTTGCAGGAATGGCTGGAATCCGAAGGCTTCGCGGTACAAACGAGCGGGCTGCGCCGTTCCAATCTGGTGGGACGGGACATCGATGAATTGCTGGCGAAGAATGCGGCCACACGCCTGACGCTGGCGCTGATGTACGCGACGGATTTTTTCGACCAGATAGAGCACCGCATTTTGCCGGCACTGCGTTCGGGGACGATCGTGCTTGCGGATCGATTTATTTTCACGCTGATTGCGCGCGGCGTGGTGCGCGGCATCAATCGCGATTACATGAGCGGGCTGTACGCCATGGCGCTGCGGCCGCATCTGACGTTTTGGCTGAACGTCCGGCCGGAAACGGCTTTCGGGCGCGAGTTCAAGAAAGCGCAGGCGATCAGTTATTGGGAAGCGGGGCGAGATATGTCGCTTTCGCACGATCTCTACTGGTCGTTCATCCGCTACCAGACAATGATCAAGCGGGAATTTGAAGTCATGGCCAAAAAGCACAGCTTCCTCGAGCTGGACGGCGAGGCCAGCGTCCCCGCTGTGAACAAGCAACTGCGGCAGCGCATTGGCGAGCAACTGGGAATCCGCGCGACGAAGTACACGCCTTCCGCCGCGCTCGCGCATCTCTGGCGGTAAATTCTGGAATGTCCGAACCGGTTCATATCGCGGCCATCGACGCCGGTTCCAACGCGGTTCGCTTGTCCGTCGCGCGCGCGTATTCTGCCCTGGATATCGAGCCCGTGCACATGGAACGCTACCCGCTGCGGCTGGGAGAGAGCGTCTTCGTGCGGCACCGCTTTAGCGAAGAGATTTCCAATAAAGCAGCCAAGGCCTTCCGGCATTTCCGCGAATTGATGGACGAATTCGGCGTCACGCGATATCGCGCCGTGGCGACAAGCGCTACGCGCGAGGCGCGAAACCGCGATGCCTTCGTCCGCGGCATTAAGCAGAAATCAGGAATCCGGCTGGAAGTAATCAGTGCCGCGGAGGAATCGCGTCTGGGCAGAGAGGCCGTGCTGGCCGCGCTGGGACCGGAGGCGCCGCCTCGGTGCATCGTGGATCTCGGCGGCGGCAGCCTGGAACTCAGCATCTTGCGGGACCACGCCGTGGAGCAGGGCGCGCAGTTGCCGGTGGGCACGGTGCGCTTGATGACCACACTCGAGCTTCCCGGCGTGATTCGCGCGGCCGAGGCGGAGCAGGTGCGGCGGTACGTGCGTGCGTTGCTGGAGTCGAAATTGGTGCCGCGGCCGAACCTGGGCGAGACCATCGCAGTGGCGCTTGGCGGAAACGCGGAAACATTGGCGAATATCGCGCCCGGTCCGCGGCAGCACGGTTTGCAGACCATGGAATTGTCCCTCTTGCGGTCGCGCCTGCCAGACATTCTAAGTAGAGATGTCCGCGAGCGCATGAAGGCCTACGCGGTGCGGCGCGACCGCGCGGATGTGATTGGGGTGGCCGCCATCACCTTTCTTACGTTGGGGCGCTATTTGAACCTGCGCACCTTTGCGATTCCCGGCGTGGGTGTGCGCGAAGGGCTGCTGCAAGAAATTGCTCGGGAGGCGTTTTCGCGAAAGGAGCCCCACCATTACAACGCAGTGGCGCGCCAATTGCTCGTGGGTACGCGGAGTTTTGCACGGCGGCTTGGATATGAACAGCAGCACGCCGAGCACGTCCGCGAGCTGAGTATCCAATTGTTCGATCAGTTGCAGGCCGTACACCACATGCCGGCACAGTCGCGAGTGTTGCTGGAGGCTGGCGCGCTACTGCACGATACCGGGCACATGATCAGCCATCGCGGGCATCACAAACATGGAGAGTACCTGGCGATGAACGGCGATGTCCCGGGCTTGGAAGGCCGCGACCGCGCAGTGGTGGCTGCTTTGGTCCGCTACCACAATCGAAAGTCGGAGCCCGCGGGACATCACCTGGCCTACTCCTCGCTGAACAGTGCCGACCAGCGAATTACTCGGAGACTCGCGGCGATCCTGCGTATCGCCGAGGCTCTCGATCATTCGCACCGGCAGAAGGTGTTGAAGGTTCGCGCTTCGTTTCAGCACGGCGCCGTGGGTTTGCAGGTGCATTCTCGCGGAGATGTGGCGGAAGACTTGAGAGACGCGGACCGCAGCGCCGAGCTCTTTGAAAAGGAATTTCACGTGAGGCTCTATTTCCGGCGCGCGCCGGCAAGTTGAGAGTCTTGAGTTGTAAGTTTTTGGCCGTAAGCCGGAAAAGAAATGTCAGGGCTGTTGCGGTTGGATCCGCACGGTGCCAGTTCTAACGCCTAGTTGAGAGGGAATCATGCAGCTCTATATAGTTCGGCACGGGATCGCCATCGATCGTGAAGATCCAAAGTGCCCACCGGACCCGGATCGTTACTTGACCGAGGAAGGCATCGAAAAGACCAAGCAGGTGGCAAAAGGTGTTGCAGGGCTCGGAGTGACCCCCGATCTATTCCTGACGAGCCCGTACGTACGGGCGGAGCAGACGGCGGAAATCTTTGCCGGCGCGCTGGAGTACGCCAAGCAAAAAATCCGGCGGTCGGATTTGCTTTTGCCGGGAGCCGAGCCTTCGCTGCTATTTCGGGAGCTTGCGAAAGAGAAGCAGGCGTCCTCGGTCTTTCTCTTTGGGCATGCGCCACAACTCGACGACGTGATCGCTACGGCACTCGGAGCGAAGAAGCATCTGACCGGGCTGAAGAAGGCGGGAGTGGCTTTCCTGGAACTGAAGCGGCTTTCGCCTCCGATTGGCGAACTCGTGTGGCTGGCGACTCCCAAGTTGCTGCGCCGCGCCGGGAAATAGATCAGTGAATTGAATTAGTCTGAAGCCAGGACAGAAAACTCGGGAGCGGGCCGCGGCGTGAGGGCCACGACTTTTTCAGGCTTCGCAACGGCCTTCAAGATCAACGGTATCTGAAGGAAATCCTCAAGCAGATGTTTGCCTGCCGCCAACCGCGAAGCTGATTCCACATCATCGGACAGAGCCGGTACACGGAGCACAATGGCATCCATGGATTTTTCGGCGCGGAGCCCGGCGCCGCTCGCGACACCGCATTTGCGCAGCTCGCGCGCCAGGCGCAAAACACCTGCCAGGGCGCGGACGCACTTCTGCCGTTCGGTGGAAAGTTTCGAAAATGGGCCATCTTTTTCGCGAGGTTCGGCGCCGCGGTGATAGCGTACCGCAAGAGCCAGAAGCTCCCAATCTTCGTTGCTCCATCCTGGGGGAATGGCGAGACCGAGAAGGAACTTGCGCGCGGCTCTCTGGGGAGATCTTCCGCTTTGGGAACCGCCAACGCCGTGCAAGCGAGCCGCAGCAAGCAGCACACGGCGAAGCGACGCGTCGCCGAATGCAGCGGCGCAATCAGCACGCTTGAAGGCATCGAAAAGAGCGACGGCCACGCGGGAAACTTGAGAAGTACGGCGTAGGTGAGGGTCAACGGCGCGGGCGGTAGCGCGCAAGCGTGCCAGCGAGGCGGCTTCGACGCGGCCATTCGTGGGCAGGCCGGAGCGCCAAATGTTCCAAAGGCTGGTCTTGCCGAGAGTGAGCTGGCGATAGGTTTCGATGCGTTCGCGGCGCTCGCGCTCGAGAATGTCCTGCCAAAGCTTCAGAGAGTCTTCTGTTTCGAGCAAGTCCGACCTCTTCACCACCACAGCAAGGACGTCGAGATCGTGAATCTCGCCGAGCATGTCCTGGAGGCGCTTCAGGTTATCGCTCCAGGCGGTGTACTGTTCGGGGAGAAAACTCTCGACGGTATAGCGGAAGCGTTTTAGTCCGATGCGAAGTGCGTGCCACGGCTTCGGTTTTTCGGCACGCAATGCCTTGGCGTGTAGGTCTTTTGCCCGCTCGAACCGTTCCAGGGCAAGGCATTCGGCGGCGAGACTTCCGATGGGCACAAGACGGGAGCGATGTCCAAGAGTGCGCTCGAGGTGCTTCCAGGATTTTTGATCGAATTTTGCGGCGACGCGCAGGGCGTTCTCCCGCAGTTGTGGCTCGCTTGATTCGAACGAGGTTTGCAGGTGCGTGCGGACGGGATCGGTTTCAGGAGCGAGCTTTTTGACCCACTCGTCCATCACTTGGGCATCGCGAAGCGCGCCGAGACCGCGGAAGAGCTTGCGCGCGACCTTGCGCATTGCCGGCCAGGCAGGATCGGGGTCCACTTCTTCCATGGCTGCGGCCACGGAGCGGCACCGGCGAATGGCCACACGGAGGTCGTGAACGGCGTCCACGTCGGGTGACGAACGGACGTTTTCCAGTTCCTTGATGACGCGGTCCATCCAGAAGGAAAGACCACGATGCTCCGGCCGGCTTCCGGAAGGAAGGGCCGTGACAGTTGCCATGTCAAGAATCCTAATCGCGCCTGCAAATGTCCTGTGGAAGGACCCCTGTCGCAGGCAGGGCCATCGTAGCGCGCTGGGATGGTCGCGTCCAGTCGTAGGCTGTGGAAAACTCCGCAGTATAGCAAAGGGTCGCGGCCTGGGAAGGTGCTCACCCAGCGTGGAAATTGGCGGCGGGTGCTGTCTAATACATTCCTACTATTGCTGGCCCACGTACGTGGCAGCTAGAGTCCCCTTACCCGGGGCTGAACTCTTATCGCACGTCTATCTCACGTCCGTGGAATCGTTCGTTTCTTGTGCCCGGAACCATACGCTCGTTCGGAAGGACAATCGACATGAAGCGATCCTGCGTTCTTCTATTTTTGCTCGGGTTTGCGGTACCGGGATTTGGTCAGAGCAACTATGCCGTGCTCTCGGGAACGATCACTGATTCGCAACACTTGTCGGTGGTCGGGGCTGCCATCGAGCTTACCGCTGCTAGCACGGGGGCGATCCGGCGTGTGGTCACCAACCAGCGTGGATTATTCGAAGCGCCGGCCCTCCTTCCCGATGATTATGATCTGAAGGTGGTGGCGCCTGGCTTTGCGACGACGACGCAGACCCTGCGCCTGGAGGTGGGACAAAAGCTAGCCCTTGAGATCAGCTTGAAGCTGAGCTCCGTCGCCCAAGACGTAAAGGTCACCGCCGGAAGCGAAGTCTTGCGAACTACCGACGCCAGCGTCGGAGAAGTCGTCGAGCCCACATCCATTGCCGAATTGCCGTTAAACGGGCGCATGTTGATCGACCTCGTGCTGACTGTGCCCGGCGCGCATGTGGGGTTTGGCGCGCAGACGGGATCCACGAATCCGCTGTACTGGCGTCCGGGGCAAAGGTCGGCGGTGGTGATTGGCGGCGCAAGGCCCAACGCCAACTTCTTTCTGCTCGATGGCGCGACAAACACGGATCCCACCTTCAACACGCAGAACTTGAGTCCCTCGCCCGACGCGGTAAAGGAATTTCAGGTGGAAACGAGCAGTTACACGGCGGACATGGGAGGCGCCGGCGGCGGACAAATCAATATCGTCACGCACTCCGGTTCCAGCCAATACCATGGAACGGTTTACGAATTTCTCCGCAACGGCGCGATGGATGCGAGCACGTTCGCATCCATGGGAAATAATCACCTGGTGCAAAATAATTTTGGCGCCTCATTCGGCGGCCCGCTCTTTGGAAAGAAGACCTTTTTCTTCGCCAACTATGAGGGCCTGCGGCTGGCACAGGCCGACGCGCAGATTTTGACGGTCCCCACTCCGGACGAAGTCAAGGGCGACTTCAGTATGAGCAGCATCAAAATTTACGATCCGACCACGGCCGTCAAGAATCCGAATTACAACCCGAGTCTGCCGACCGGACCATCCAATTTCCCTTACGTACGCGCGCAATTCCCCAATAATCAGATTCCCATAAACAGGATAAATCCGCTCCTCGAGGACTTCCTGATGGCCTACCTTCCCATGCCGAACATGATGATGATGACGAGCGCAGCGGACTCCAACAACTATCTGGATGTCCGAAACGAATCGCACTTCCAGGACCAGGGAACTCTTCGGGTGGACCACAATTTCTCGAACGGAGACACCTTGCTGGTGCGGTACTCTGCCGGCGGCGAACATGGATTCTCCCCGAGCAGCGGCATGACCTCGACGACGGAGAACCTGCCCGGCTTTGGCGTGAACTTCAATAATCTGTCCCAGCAGGCTGTGGGGTCGTGGAACCATATTTTCGCCAGCAACAGAGTCAACACTGCGTCCCTGGCGGTTTCACGGCTTTCGATGGACCGGACCTCACAGAACGATGCAGTCAACGATATCGTTGGAGCGCTGGGTATCCAGGGAATCGGCTTCGGCGGGAAGAACGCCTGGGGTGCCCCGTGGTTCGCCGCGCAGGGATATACGGGGATCGGTGACACTTTCGCGGCGACACCGATGCATGCCTGGGACACGACGTTCGAAGTGCGGGATACCTACGCCTGGCAGCGCGGTCGCCACGGCATGAAGTTCGGCGGGGAATTCCACCGTTACTTCTGGCCCATGTGGGGATTCTTCCAGAACCGCGGCTACTACCAATACACCACCGGGTACACCACGGAATTTGGATTTAATGACGGCAGCGGCTCCGGACTGGCCAGCATGCTGCTTAGCCTGCCATCCGTGAAACAGCGACAGGCTGGCATACCGCAAATGGATTTGCGTGCCTGGGGTATGGGGACTTTCGCTGAGGATAGCTGGCAAGTGACGCCCACGACGACGCTCAACATTGGCCTTCGCTATGAGTACACCAGCCCGCTCTACGACAAGGACAACACGAACACAAATCTGATTTTCAAGAATGGCGTTCCTTCCGTGTTTATCGGCGGCGAGTTGGGTTATCCGCGTGGGCTGATGTATGCCAACAAGCACAACTTTGCGCCGCGTATGGGAATTGCCAAAAACCTTCCGGGCGTGGGCCTGGTGTTTCATGCGGCCTACGGAATCTTTTTCACTCCAGTCGATCTCAACACTTGGTGCAACCAACGGCATAACGTCCCATTCGTTTTCCCCGAAACGCAGCAAGCCGATAACTTCACGCCGCCGGCGGCCCTCTTCAACACGGGCATGAATTTCGGCACACCGGTTCTGGGTACGGGCACGCTCACGCCAACGACCGTGAGTTTCACAGCCTTCGATTCTCATGCTCCGGCGCAATATGTCCAGCAATGGAACACCTCGGTGCAAAAGAGCTTCGGGCAAAATACGTCGCTGGAAGTCGGCTACATCGGCTCACGCGGATTCCATCTCCAAAGAGCGCACCTGATCAATAACACGCTCCCCGGGCCGGGTCCGCTTGGCCCGCGTCGCCCGTTTAAGACGCTTACCTTCGTCCCGGGCACGACCTTGACGCCCACCAGCGCCACCGCCGTCATCCAGAGCGAGACTTTTCCGGTCAGCACGATCAACTTGCTGGAAAACACAGCCCAAAGCTGGTACGACGCGGCTTATGTAAATGTCCGTCGCCGCTACTCGCATGGGCTCAGCTTTCTGGCCAACTACACCTTTGCCAAGAATCTCACCAACGCGCCGGACTTTCGTTCTCCGATGGACGAATCCACCATTCCGCAAAACAACCTGAATCTGAACCTTGAAAAAGGTCCTGGCTGTGACGTCCGCCACCGCTTCGCGCTCAGCAGCGTTTACGATATTCCCGCCTTTAAACGGCAGGAATGGGTTCGCGTAATCACCCAAGACTGGCATCTCTCGACCATCTACCAGGTTCAATCGGGAATGCCGTTGACCATTTCTGTATTCGGAGATACGGCGAACTCCGGAACAGTGCTGGGAGAGAATCCGGTCCGAGCCAACGTCACTGGCAAGCCAGTTTTTGGCCCGGGCACGCGCACCGCCGGCGAATGGTTCAACCCCGCGGCGTTTGCTACGCCACCGGCGTTTACCTACGGCAATGCCGGGAGAAATTCCGTGTTCGGGCCGCCCTTGCAGACCATGGACTTCGCACTGGCCCGCACTTTCCGCTTCACTGAGCGGGTGAATTTCCAGTTCCGGGCCGAAGCGTTCAACGCACTGAACAAAGTAAACCTCGGAACCCCAAACCGCTTCGTGAATACGCCGCAATTCGGAACGATTACCATGGCCATGACACCCGGCCGCGAAATTCAGTTGAGCGGCAGGATTTCGTTCTAACAAATACCGCCCGCTCCGAGTCAGGGTGATATCTTGAGTGCGGGGCGCGGGCGTGCTATTTTGAATTGTTGCCCCGGAGTGGCGGAACTGGCAGACGCGCTGGACTCAAAATCCAGTGGTACTTAGTACCGTGTGGGTTCGACCCCCTCCTCCGGGACCATTTTCCATTCTCCGAATTCGCCCGAAATTTCCGGATGGTTGCCAGCCTCGCGACGCCTGTAAGAAAGAGGGTGTTTCCAGCATTCAAACGGTTTAATATAGCCTCGCCCGGCGATTGGTCCGAGTTGCTGACGATTTCCAATTCGAAATAGCTGAACCTCGAAGGAGCCTCATGCCACGCTTGCGTTCGTTGATTCCCCTCGTTCTTACTCTGTCTGCGATTCTGGCTTGCAGTGGCTACGCCGCTGACGACCAGAACGAGCTTCCCACGCGAACCTATCTCCACAAGAATTGGCAGATTCAGTCCTCCTGCGAGGTGAAAGCCGCCGGCCAGCAGATTTCCACTGCCGGCTTCGACACCAAGGGCTGGCACCATTCCGACATTCCTGCAACGGTCGTGGGCGCGCTGGTTACAGACAAGACCTATCCCGATCCGAATTATGCGACGAACTTGAAAACCCTTCCGGGCATGAACTATTCGGACAGAAATCTTTTTGCCAACCAGGAGATGCCGGCGGGCAGTCCTTTTCGCTGCTCGTGGTGGTATCGCACGGAGTTTACGCCGCCCGCAAGCAATACCAAAAAAACGGAGTGGCTGAATTTTCTAGGCATCAACTACCGGGCAAACATTTGGATCAACGGGCACAAGGTTGAAGACGCCAACGATGTTGCAGGCACCTACCGCACCTATGAGTTCAACGTGAGCAAGTTTTTGCAGCAGGGGAGAGCGAATGCACTGGCCGTCGAAGTGTTCGCTCCAGGAAGATACGACCTGGGCATCACCTGGGTGGATTGGAACCCGACTCCTCCCGACAAAGACATGGGGATTTGGAAGGAAGTTTTCCTGAGGTCCAGCGGCGACGTGGCGGTGCGAAATCCGTTTGTGGCCACCAAGCTAGATGCGGAATATAAGACCGCAGAACTGACGATCAGCGGGGAATTGCGCAACGTTTCGAATGAGCCGGTGAAGGGCTTGCTGCGCGCTGAAGTCGATGGGTCTGAATTGCAGCAGCCCGTGGAACTGAAAGCTGGTGAAACACAAATTGTGAAATTTGCTCCGGAACAGTTTGCAAAATTAAAAATAGAGCATCCGCGGTTGTGGTGGCCCTACCAGATGGGGACGCCAAATCTCTATACAGCAAAGCTGTCGTTTGAAACGAGTGGGCAGGTTTCGGACGCTGCTAATGTGACCTTCGGTATTCGCGAAGTTACTTCGGAACTCACAGACAAAGGGCACCGCTTGTTCAAGGTCAACGGGAAAAAAGTATTGATCCGCGGCGCCGCTTGGGCACCGGATCTCTTTTTCCGATGGTCATCAGAGCGGCTGGACGCGGATCTCGCTTACGTCCGCGACATGAACATGAACACCATCCGCCTGGAAGGCCGTCTGGATCGCGACGAGTTCTTCGAAAAGACCGACCGCCTCGGAATCCTAGTCATGCCCGGATGGACCTGCTGCGATGCGTGGGAGCGTTGGAAGAATTGGAAAGGCGATCAGAATCGCGTTGCGGCAGCCTCTCTGCGCGACCAAATCACTCGGCTGCGGACTCATCCCAGCGTCTTTGTGTGGCTGAATGGCAGCGACAATCCGCCTCCTGCCGACATCGAGAGAATGTATTTGACCATCGAGAAAGAGCTGCAATGGCCGAATCCGGTGGTTTCGTCCGCTTCAGAACAGAAGGCCACGGTCAGCGGTGAATCGGGCGTCAAAATGACGGGGCCGTACGAATACGTGCCTCCGGTGTACTGGCTGGCGGACACGAAGGCCGGCGGCGCCTACGGTTACAACACGGAAACCAGCCCCGGCCCGGCCATTCCAACGCGGCAATCGCTCGAGAAATTTATCCCCAAGGAGCACCTCTGGCCGATCGACGAAGTCTGGAATTATCACGCCGGCGGCGAGCGCTTCACGACCGTCAATGTTTTTAACGATGGCCTGAACAGGCGTTATGGAAACCCCTCATCACTCGATGACTATGAGCGCAAAGCACAAGCCATGACCTACGACGGCGAGCGCGCGATGTTCGAGGCCTATGGACGAAATAAATACACATCCACTGGCGTGATTCAGTGGATGCTCAACAACGGGTGGCCTTCGCTGATATGGCATCTCTACGATTACTATCTCGTTCCAGCGGGCGGGTATTACGGCACAAAGAAGGCCTGCGAGCCGGTGCACGTGCAGTATTCGTATGACGACAACTCCGTAGCAGTAGTCAACGGAACCTACGAATTGCTGAAAGGCTTGAAAATCAGCGCGAAAATTTACAGCCTTGATGCCAAGGAGAAGGCCTCACGCGACGCGACAATCGATTTGCTCGCGGACAGCAGCACCAAGGCATTCGATCTTCCCAAGCCGGAGGGGCTCTCGCCGACCTATTTCCTCAAGCTCGAGTTGCATGACCCCGCCGGCAGACTGCTCAGTGACAACTTCTATTGGTTGTCTCTAAAAGCCGACGTCCTCGATTGGAACAAAAGAAAAGACACCGTCTACACTCCCCAGAAGGATTTTGGCGACCTCACTGGACTGAACACCCTTCCCACCGTAAAAGTGGCTATCGCGAAGAGGATAGACTTTGCTGGAAAGAACCCCTTGTATACCTTTATCGCTGAGAACAAGGGCGACAGCGTGGCCTTCATGGTCCATCTGCGGCTCACACGCGGTAAAGGCGGCGATGACCTGACCCCTATCTTCTGGACCGACAATTATTTCTCTCTGCTGCCGGGAGAGAAGAAGACCGTCACCGCGAGCTTTGATTCGGCGTCATTGCAAGGGGCGACGCCCGAACTGGTGGTGGAAGGTTGGAACGTCGAGCCGATGGCGCCCTAGTCGGCTAGCAATTCGGGCCCCAGCGCTTTGCCGATCAGACGGGCCACATCCATTTGTACTTCAATAGCGTTGTGTAAATCACGGTCATAAGTGGCCGACCACAGATGGGTTTGGTCGCGTGTTTCGATCAACTGACCGGTGATGCGGACGTGCTGCCCGTTGCAGCGAACGCTTCCTTCCAGAACGCAGTCGACATGTAACTCCGCGGCAATTTCTCCAATGGATTTATTCGCAGCCTTGCATTGAACGGCAGAGGTTCGCGCGATCACCCCCAGCCGCTTGGGGTCGAGTTGCCCGAGTTGCGAAATCATCTCTTCCGTCAATCCTTCCGCAAAAAACTCCTGTTCGTCATCACCGCATAAACTCTCGAAGGGTAGGACAAGGAGCATCCTCTTACCCTCTGCGGCAACGGTCTTCCCGGGATTCACCACCGGCGCGATGAATCGATAGCCCAGGCGGGGAAGGGTTTCGACGAATCGAGGACTCCGTGCGGAATCTCCAATAAGGTCGCGAAGCTTGTTGATGGCCGTGTTCAGACCGTGTTCGTAGCCCACAACCGTGTCAGGCCAAAGTCTTTCGCGGAGCATTTTGCGAGTTACAACATGGCCTGCACGCTCCAGTAAGAGTTCCAGAATTTGGAAGGGCTTTTCTTCCATCCGGATCCGCATTCCATGCTTGCGAAGTTCGCGGGATTGAAAATTGACTTCAAACGTCCCGAATCGTACTAGCGGGGCTGCAATTTGAGTGTCGTTCATTGGTCCTTTCAGCGGCTCGCCCGGCCCCGGCACAGGGTTGCCTGCTGACTCTATTCGTTCTGAATTGACCTCTTCTCGTAAGTCTTAACTACCGAGTGGTCTGTACGTGGATAAAGACTTGTCCTTCCGCTGATTTATTCCCGGCCAACTTTTGCCATCTAAGCCTAAAGGACATTTAGGCAAACGTCGTCACGGCTGCCTTAACTTAAAGAGGAGCACCCTGCAATCATGAAGAGATTCTGGACTGTTGTACTGGGGTTGGTTTGCGTCAGCGCCTTGCCACTCCCGCCTGCCCACGCGCAGACGAACAGTTACAAGCAAACCAATCTGGTCTCGGACGCGGCCGGGATGGCAGCCAACAAGGACGCCAAACTGGTCAATCCCTGGGGCATCGCATTTATCACCGGCAATCCCTTTTGGATTTCCGACAACAACAGCGGCTTTACCACACTGTACGACCAAAACGGTGCGCTGAGCGGTTCCTTTACAGTTGCCCCACCTCAAGGCAGCTCGAATCCCGCGACGCCCACGGGAATTGTCGCGCCACCGAACGGCGTGACTTTTAACGTGAGCGGCCAGCCGGCGCTTTTCATCTTTGACACGGAAGACGGAACCATCTCCGCATGGACTGGCGGGGCTTCCACCATCTTGACGGTGGACAATTCCGCCATCCCATCAGCCGCTACCGGCGCCGTTTACAAGGGCCTGGCCCTGATTAAGAACACGACCGGCAGTTTTCTTTTGGCCACCAATTTCAGGTCCGGCAAGGTCGAGGTTTACGACACCGGCTTCAAGCAAACGCAGATTCTCGGGGCGGGAGCATTCAATGATCCTGCGCCACCGGCGGTCCCTGCGGGCTCGGGCTCCCCTGGATATGCGCCGTTCGGCATTAAAGCCATCAATGTCAACAGCACCGCGATGGTGGTTGTGACGTACGCCCTGCAGGACACTCCCATGCACGATCCGTTGCATATCGCCGGAGCGGGCTTCGTGGATCTCTTCGGCGCAGACGGCACAATGCTCCGTCGCATCACCAGCGACTCCCATCTCAACGCCCCTTGGGGCGTAGTGATTCCGCCCGCGAGTTTCGGCTCGTTCGGCGCCAGCGGCAATCTGCTCGTCGGGAATTTCGGCGATGGCAAGATTAACGCTTACAACTTCGCGACCGGTGCCTTCGTTGATCAGATGAAAGATCAGAACGGCACAGTCATCACGAATGTCTCGCTGTGGGACATGGTCTTCGGCGGTGGAGGCCCTTCCGGCGACCCAAACACTATGTACATCACGGCGGGGCTGACCAACGAACAGCATGGATTGTTCGCCGCTATTACACCAAACACGACTACGTCGGCGGATTTCAACATTTCGGCTATGCCGCAAACGTTGACGGTCACGGCCGGGAACCCGGCGAACTTCAACGTCACGCTAGGTGGCCTGAACGGCTTCAACTCCGCGGTCACCCTTTCTTGCTCCGGTCAACCTGTGGGGACGACTTGCAGCTTCAACCCTCCGACGGTGTCGCCCGCCAGCGGTGGCACGGCTACCACTATGCTGAACATTGCGACATCTGCAAATCCCTACCACCCGCAAGCGGTACACGCGGGAGGTCTGGGAATGCTCATGCCGTTTTCTCTGGTGGGGTTCCTTGGCATCGTGCTTGCCAACAAGCGTTTGCGGCCAGCCGGAAAAAAGAACAACCTGCTCCGCTTGGCGGCAGGCGCGTTCGGCCTGGTCCTGTTGCTGGGAATGCTGCTGACGGCCAGTGGCTGCGGCAACTACAGCGCGCCCCCAAATGGTACGCCCCGAGCCACCACCACGGTGATGATCACCGGAACCTCGGGCTCTCTCTCTCACTCAACCTCCGTCACTCTCACCGTCCAATAATCAAAGAGGAGCCGGCGCTCGGCCCGCTGGCCCCTCTTCTCCGTTGTCAGCAGCGGCCTGATGCGCCGTCCCGTACGGCGACAGGTGGATGGTTTCAACTGGCAAGCGCCGCAGGGCAGTTTCGTGGTGGTTGGGGTTGATTTGCTCTGTGAATCAACTCCGTGAAAATGGAAACTCAAATCAAGAAAAGACGAGGACGATCCAATGAAAGAAATCAGGAAAGTGCTCTCGAAGACTAGCAATCGCCGTTCGTTTTTGAAAAATGGAACGGTCGCAGTAGGAGCGGCTACGGTCGGTGCCGGTCTACTTGGCAAAGCAACGCCTGTCTTTGCCCGGGAGGAGGACGACGATCGCGTACCAATCACGAGGGGGGACATTGCGATTCTGAAGTTTCTGCAAGCCCTCGAACAAGTCGAAGAAGACCTCTGGAGACAGTACACCGAACTCGGCGGGACTCAAGACAACGAGTTCACCGGACTCACCGGTGGGAACGCCGCCTATTCGCAAGCGCTGCAACTCCTCGACGGGGACATGCCGCAATACATTCACGACAATACTGACGACGAGATCAGCCACGCCAGGTTTCTTGGCAATTACCTGGAATCAAAGGGCGTGGGATCAGCCGACCTCTCCCATTTCCGGATGTTGCCCAGCAGCACCGCCGATGGTGCGCAGCAGATCGGGCGGCTAACTAACCTTACCCAACTGACGATCGACACCAGCTTTTGGTCCCGATATCGCAGCATCACCAATCCCGATTTTGATCCCATGGCAAAATTTACTCAAGCGGTCCCGAGTCTAAACGTCGGAAAGCACACCGCCATTCCAAGAAGTAACGACGACACAGCCGGGAGCGTCATCAATCTCGTCGACCCCACGCAATCCACTTTCACCGACCACCTCAAAGCGATCGCCTTCACGGCAGGATTCCACTTCGCCTTCATTGAACAGGGCGGCAGCAGCCTCTATCCGACGCTGGCTCAACACGTTACCAATCTCGAGGTTTTGCGAATCCTGCTGAGCATCGGCCCCAGCGAAACCATGCACTTCCAGACCTGGCAGGACAAAGCCGGCAACGCTACTCCTCTGACGGACTTCGACAAGATCAACAACTCGACCGCGACGTTTACGGACCTCAAGGGAGCCCAAGGGGAGACGGATCCGGAATCCCTGAACGGAGACACTTTGCAGGCCAACCTCATCATGCCCGAGCCGACCCATTTCCTGGACAAGAAGTTCGGCCCAGTGGCCATCATCCGCCCAACCTCGACGGCTCTTGGTGGCGCGGTCGCCGCCGTCCAGTCATTTTTGACGGACGGACTTTTTATTAATCCCAAGACCAATAAAAGCGACACCGGGATCGTGCCGGTTCTGATGCGTCTGGCCGAAGAAGCCGATGAGGCACGCCGCCGGCTCTAAGCGGCTGGATAGGCGGAAGCCGCCTAATGCAAACTGATCGTACTCTGCAACAACGGGGCCCAGACCTCCGGGTTTGGGCCCTCCCCGTTGGCCCTGGCGGTCGGGAAAAGCTCGCTGAGAGACCGCTGCCTTCTTCCTCAAATCGCCACCGACTTTTCCGCTAAGAATCTTCAACTCCTCCTCTTGTTCACCGGGCGCAACCAATGACCAGCGCTACATCATCCAATGAAGTAGAATGGTGTAGCTGTCGATGGGCGCGGGAACAAATGCGGGGATTCCCGGGAATAACCGGCTCCGCTCGTGAGAGGGAACGATGAAAAGTGTGAATCGGTTCTTGACGGCAATTGCGATCGGGTTGTTTCTTGTCGGTGCTGCTGCTGCTGATACTTTGGAATTGAAAGATGGCCGCGTGCTGAAGGGAAGGTATCTCGGCGGCACACAAGTGGTTTTACGCTTTGAAATCAGTGGAGAGGTTCAGACTTTTAACACGAATGACATCGTGGCTCTGACGTTTACTGGCAACTCTGGGGTTACGATTCCTGCAGCGGCCCCGGTGGCTGCGCCCTCTGCGGCACCGCCGGTTAGCATGGCGAGCGCTGATCCTGAAGGAGCCATAAGCATCCCGGCAGGGCAATCTCTGCTCGTGCGCATGATTGATGGTGTGGATTCCGCAAAAGACCACGTCGGTCAGGTATTCCATGCGAGCCTGGAGACGGATTTGACCGTCGGGAATACCCTAGTCGCGCGCAAGGGGACCGACGTGTATGGCCGGCTGGCCAACGCCCAGAAGAGCGGAACATTTTCGGGCAAGTCGGAGTTACAGCTGGAACTGACGCGCATCGTGATTGACGGCAAGGACTACCCGGTGGTCAGCAGCGATTACACGCTTCAGGGCAAGGGCCAAGGCGCCGCTACCGCCAAGAAAGTGGGTGGCATCGCCGCTGCCGGAGCGATCATTGGAGCCATTGCGGGCGGCGGAAAGGGCGCGGCGATTGGTGCGGCAGCCGGAGGAGCCACAGGCGCGGGCGTCCAAGTATTGACCAAGGGAGCGCAGGTGAAGGTGCCGAGCGAAACCTTGCTGGAATTCCGCTTGCAGCAACCTGTGACGGTGACGTCTTCGCGGTAGCCGTCATTCCCGCAGTCGCATATTGAGATCCAGGAGAGTATTTGGAATAAGAGGCGGGCTTCGGCTCGCCTTTTTCTTTCTGTCTTCCCAGGACCTGGGGTGCTCTTCCCTTGCTTTTTCACCCGTTGTCGGATTGGAACCATGCCCTGGAAATTCCCTCTTGCCACTCCTGCTGTTAGTGAGTAAGCTACCCCCTCACCTGGAGATACCATGCCAAAAGAAAAACCAAGAGTAAACATCGGGGAAGTGATCAGGACTTATCGGGGCCAGCGCAGCTTGTCGCAAGGCGATATCGAACGCCGTACCGGGCTCCTGCGTTGTTACCTCTCGCGCGTCGAAAACGGCCACACCGTGCCGTCTCTCGAAACACTCGCGAAAATTGCGGAAGCCATGGATATTTCGCTGGCGGATTTTTTTCCCGGCACGGAAACGCCGCGCGACCGCGAAACTCAAAAAGCCCTCGGCGAGCTTTCGCAGGACGAGATTCGCTTCTTGGCGGAAATCAAGAAGTACAGCACTACGCTTTCCGATGGCGACAAGCGCTTGGTGCTGGCGATGATCCGCAAGATGGCCACCTTGCTCCCGCCGCCAACCACGAAGAAGCTGATTGTGCGCCGCCCGACTGCCTGAGCAGTTTCACCAAACAACTTGACTGTGGGGGGCGCAATTCCTGTCCTGAGCCCTATTTCTTGCTTGGAGACTTAGCTGCTCTGACCGCGAATAATGCGAATGGCGTCCGGCACTGCTGCGCTCCCCCGGCCATTTCCGCCCGCTTGAGTCTCTGCGTCTCCGGAATCTTCGAGGTCACTGCCTTCCCCTGGTGCCAGGAAGAGGTTCGCTTCGACGGCGTGCTGCTTCGTGTACAGATCGTAGTAACGGCCGCCAAGGGCGTAGAGCGTTTCGTGGGTCCCCCGTTCGATGATCCGCCCTGCTTCCACGACAAGAATTTGATCGGCGCGCCGGATCGTGGAAAGCCGATGTGCGATCACGAATGTGGTGCGGCCCCGCATCAGGTAACGCAGCCCCTCCTGGATGAGCGCCTCCGACTCCGAGTCCAGGCTCGACGTAGCTTCGTCCAGAATCAGAATGCGCGGATCGGCCAGAATGGCCCGAGCGATCGAAACGCGCTGCTTCTGTCCGCCGGAAAGCTTGACGCCGCGTTCCCCAACCACGGTGTCGTACTTGTTCTCGAACGACTCCGCGAATTCGTCGACGCGCGCAATCTGGCACGCGGCTAGAATCTCTTGCTCCGAAGCGTTCGGCCGGGCAAATGCCACATTTTCCCGAATCGTTCCGTCAAACAGAAACGTTTCCTGCAAGACCACGCCGAGTTGCGTGCGATAGGAGTCCAACTTCACCTTCGACAGATCTATGCCATCAACGCGGACGATTCCGCCAGACGGCACATAAAATGCCGCGATCAGCCCGATGATCGTCGATTTTCCCGCTCCCGACGGGCCAACCAGGGCCGTGACTGTTCCCGGTTCCGACCGGAAACTGACATCGTGCAGCACTTCCTTCCGTGTGTCGTAGGCAAAGCTGACGTTTTCCATTTCCACCAGCCCGTTCACGCGATCGAGCGTCTGCGTCCGGCCAGGCTCCTCATCTTCCAGTTTCTCGTTCAGAATCTCGCGCGTGCGCTCGAGTCCGGTGATAGCCTCCGTAATTTGCGTTCCGATCGCCACAATCTGGAAAACCGGCGCCACCAGCAATCCCAGAAAGATGTTAAACATAAAAAACGTTCCCAGCGTCATCGTGCCTGCAAGAATCTTGTGCGCACCAAGCACCATGATGATCGCGCTGACGATGCCCATCAGGCCAGCGGCGGAAAGACTCATCAGGGAAGTTGCCGTCAGCGTCTTCAGAACATTGTCGAGCAGTCGCTGCACGCCGGTGGCGAAGACCCCTTCTTCGCGGGCTTCCGCGTGGTAGCCCTTTACCACGCGAACTCCGCTGAGCGATTCCGTGAGACGGCCGGTGACTTCCGCGTTGATTTTGGGCCGGGCGCGGAAAATGGGGCGAATGGTTGCAAAGGCTTTGTTGATTCCGTACCCGAACACCAGGAGAATGGCAAACGCTACGCCGGTCATGGTCACGCTGGTCCGAATCAGAATCACCAGCGCGATGACCGCGGTCATCAGCCCGCCCGCAAACTCCACCAGCCCCGTTCCGATCAGGTTACGAACTCCTTCAACGTCGCTCATGATTCGCGAAACCAGCGCGCCCGTCTTATTCGCGTCGTAGTACGCCACAGGCAGCCGTCCGATATGTGCCTGAACCTGGCGTCGCATGTCGGCAATCATTTTTTGCGCGGATTTCGAGAGCAATTGAGTCAGCGTGAATGACGTAAGGCCCTGGATGACCGTTGCGGTGAGAACGGCAAGCACGATCGGGGTCAGCAATCGAATTTGCTTCTGGCCAATAACATTGTCGATCAGATATTTCGTGGAAGCCGGCAAGACCAACCCCGAAAGTCGGTTTATGGCCATCAGCATGAATCCAATCGCCAGCAGCCCGCGGCGCGGTTTCATCAGCGCCCAAACGTCCGGAAGACTCTTCCACGCGTTCTTGCGCTTTTCACTCTTGTACGGAGATTTGACGGTTGTTTCGGTGGCCATGATGGGAGGGAGGAAGTATACCCCGGCTATTAGATGCCGGCGGTGGGAGGATCATTATATATTGTGAAAAGCAGGCGGGAAAGAACCACTGCCTTTAGTCGCCCGAGGCTCCCGTAGGAGGCACGCTGGCCCGGGCCGGGCGCTCCAGGCTCAAGACGCTGGATATGAATTCGCTGATGGTGATTCCCAGATGTCCCCAGAGTCTCCGCTTCAGGCTGGTGTAATCCTGGGTCCCGCTGAAGAGATCGCCCATCAACTGCCGGAACACCGGACTGCGCCTCATAAACTGAACCATGCGCGTGGTAACCGCGCTCCCCAGGAAAGATCCACGATAGAAACGCCGCACAATGCGCGCCGCAAACTCCAGTTCCGCACAAAAAGTAGCTTTCACCCAGGCCGGATATTTCTCCGGGCAGCCCTCTGCAAGTGAGCGCCCCAGCAATTCGCCAGAGCGAATCGCATAGAACAGCCCTTCGCCAGTCAGTGGATCCACCCACGCCGCCGCATCCCCGACGAGCGCCCAGTTCTTTCCAATGACGGTTCGCTCCGAAAGCGTTCTTTCTTTCGGCGATGGCAGCACGTGGCTGTAAAACTTCGCGCCCTCCGTTGGAATGCCGTGTTTGTCCACAAACGTTTGCAGATGCCCGCGCAGCTCCGTACTGGTATGCGCAGCCATGCTGCCGCAAATTCCCACCGAAAGATGATCGCACCTTGGGAACGACCAAATATATCCCTCGAAATTCCGTAGGAACTTGATGGTGATGGCGTCGCTGGTCTGCGGCACGAAATAACCCTGCGTCATCTCCAGCTCGTCGCGCTGCAATGCTCGTGATTCCGGAACCAGTTGATTGCGCGCGCCCGCCGCCAGCACCAGAAAATCGGCTTCGTGCCAATCGCCCTCCACGCAGTAGCGCGGTTTCGTCGTGCTAGTGTCCACGCTCATTACTCGCGAACGCTGCACGTTGCAACCCGCATCCCGCGCGCGGTCCAGCAGCATGCCGTTCAGCACCGTTCGCGAATAAATCACGATGGGATGTGGCATCTCCAGCGTGGCGCGCTGCTCTTCGCTGCTGATCAGCTCGACGGAATTTACCAGTTTCTTCGGATAGGAATTGTCCAGCAGGAAGGGGAAGCACTGGATGGCCTTGTGCGTCAGGCCGCCGCCGCAAGGTTTTTCCCATGCCAGATGCTCGTCAAACAGGTTGACCTTGTGGCCCGCGCGAGCCAATTGTTCACCGCACATCGCGCCGGACGGTCCGCCGCCAACGATCGCTATCTGGGCCATGGTCTTGTCTCGCTCAGCCTTGAATTCCGCTGCTGCGCGCGGAATTCCGCCATGCGTTCCTTTGGTTTCGGGTCCTAACGCGTCGGGCCGTTAGGTGAGGGGAAAGATCACCAGGCAAAAGCCCGCCTGGAGTATAGCACCGAACAGCGCCGTCGCTGCCGCCGAACCGCTCTCACTACGCACTATATCCATGCCACTCCGCTGTATCAAATTGAACACCGCCATATACGCCGACAGCAGTCCCATCAGTATCTCTCCGTTGTGCAAAAAGAGCACACCTCCCATCATCGCTCCCCAGGTAATAAGCCTTAAGGTCAAGGCCAGCGCCAGCCTCCGCCCTCTTTTTCCTTCACCCACCGGCCCGAGCAGCGTTTCTTCCGCCAGAAGGTAGGGAAAAAACGCCATCAGTAAGAAGGGGAATCGCGCCCATTTCGCCGCAGTCAGCCACGCCTCGTAGAAAGTCAGCTCGAACCACGCCGTACACAAAAGCAGCAGCACAATTCCCGCAAATCCTGCCACGAGCAAATGACGGGAGTTCGTGATGGCCATCCGCACAGCTCTCCAATGCATCACCATGAGAGATGCCCCCAGGAGCAGCACCATGCTCGCGAGGTAGTCCCCCTGAAAAAGCAGAATCGCCTTCAAGGGCACCCAGAATCGCAGCACGGGCACGATGAGTACCAAACCCGCTCCAAATTCTAGAAAAAGCCGCGCCAGGCTCACTCCCGCGCTCGTCGGGCTCTTCTCTTCGTTCCCGTTCTTCCCAAGGACCTCCCTGAGGAATGGCCCAGCAATCAGCAGGATTCCTACGAACCCTCCCAGTGCCCCGATAATCTGCCGGTGCGATGGGAATTCGAGTGTGGCGGGCAATTGCAGGATGTGCGCCGACCAATCCCGAGCAGCCTGCATTGCCGCGCGGTTGAAAAGAACACTGACATGCGATGCGCCGGGAATCTCGAGATACTTTGTGGTCTTGTCGCTTCGCGAGGTAACCAGGTCGTAAGCGTTGCTTCGCAGTGATCCCAACTCGAGCGAACCGACGAGCACCAAAGAATTCGCGGGCAGGTTGGGCGGATCGCGGAAAAGCAGTTTTTCCGCCGTAACTCCATGGGCCGCCCGCATCGGCGCCGGCGAAATGGCGATCAAGCCTGCCACCGGAACGCGCGCTGCAATGCGTTCCGCGATGGCGCCCCCCATCGAGTGCCCCGCCAGAATCGTGCGATCGGCCTTGATCATTCCCCGCGCAAGCAATTCACGGAGCAGCGCCTCTCCGCACTGTTCTGCGCGCGCCGGAGAAAACGGCCCGGGCGTGCGTCCATGTCCCGGCAAATCCGGAACGTAGACGCGCAACCCCTGCTCCGCAAAGCCCCTCGCGAAATACGACATGATTTTCTTGTTCGCAGAGATCCCGTGGAATAGCAAAACCGACCCTTGCCCGCCCCCCGCCTGCTTTTCCACGATCGTCGTTTCCAGCCGGCAACCGTTAGCGTTGAAGATATACGTCCGCTCCCGGTACGGCGTTGGGAGCGCGAGCCAGAGCCCCACGCCGCAAAGTAGCACTCCCACAATTGCCCGTATCGCTTGTCGTGATTTCATCGCCTGCCGCTAGTAGTCGGTCAGTTTCCGATTATCCGACTTGCCAGGCAAGTGGAATCACTTCCGAGTTGCCTGTCAACCGAACATTAAGGCCAATATCCTATTGGTCCGGGTTGTCTAGCTGCCAGATACTTCCCGAAACCTGCTCTATGGTCAGGCCGGTTTGTCCGTCACAAGCCACGAGCTTACGCGCCTTCGCCTAGCGGGTCACTGCCACTCGCGGGCATCTCCCAGACTTCCAGTCGAAAGCGTTCCGGATTGGGTTGTGATACGTCAGCAAACGCCAAAAAAGTCTAGACTTCCACTTTTGGACTTCAGTGCGTCGAAAGAGTGCCAAGCATTAGGGAGGCGGAATAAGAAACCCGAACTTGAAAGCCAGTAGTTTTGCGACCCCGCTGCATGGTCGCGTCAAAAACCACCTAATTTATTTGCCGGCTTGCGGCTCCTCGTTTAGCGGTACCGACACTTCGACTATCGTGCCCTTCAGAGGTCCCGGCATAACCTTGCACGTTCCGCCGACAACACATACGCGCTCGCGCATGCTGACGAGCCCCATACCTCCGCTGTGGTGTTGCTCGGGAGTTATGCCAACTCCGTCGTCAACAATCCGGAGCAAGACATGTCCGCCGCGTACCGCCAGTTCCATTGACGCAGCTCTGGCACGGCCGTGTTTGACGATATTTTGTAACGCTTCTTGCGCAACACGAAACAAGCAGTGGGAAACATCTGATGGGAGGTGAGATGGCACATCTTTTTCCGAGAAACTAATGGTGAGGGTGCTCTTCGAGCCAATATCCCGACACAGCTTCTTGAGGGCCCCGACTAGCCCCAGGTATTCGAGAGTGAAAGGGTGCAATTCGTGCGATAAGTCGCGGGTGGCGTTGGAAACATCTGAAATCTGGTCGTAGAGTTTATCCAAAGACAGCCTGTCAGAGGCTGTGAAACCAGGTCGAAGCTGGTCAACACTGAGACCCACGAGCGTCAATTGCTGGACGATCCCGTCATGCAGCTCTCGAGCAATGCGGTGACGTTCAAGCTCTTGTGCATCAACCAGCTTGATTTGCGTCTCCCTCAGCGCTTGCTCTTTAGTGGACCGCTCAGCGAGTAGAGCCGACATCAACAACAAGGGAAATGCGAAAACCATTAGCAAGATACGCAGTGATAGCGCGTGATCAGCCACTGACAGACTTCCAAACGGTCCTCGGCCCGGCATGCCACTGCAGATGGAGATCAATGCGACAGCCAACATCGATGCGCTCAGACCGCCCGGCCCAAATCGCACAGCGGCCCAAAGCAAGAGCGGAAGCGGCGCGTAAACGAATGCCGGGATATTGCCCGTTGCGCTTCCGCGGGTGAATACCAGGAGGCTGACAGCCGCTATAGCCAGTGCTAGCGTACCTGCCTCGATATAGCGAGTGGGGCTTACTCTGCGGAACGAGGAAATTCCCTTCACTCCAAAGGTAACAATGGTCGGCACGATGATTAGATTGGCGGTCATGTTGGAGGTGAGCCGCGCCGTCCACAGGGTCCAATAATCGGGACCCAGCCCGGTGAGAACCGTGCTGGCCGCGTCCAGAAATGATGTCACCAGCGTCGCGAGGAGAACGCCAAATGCCATGAAAACGAAGATTCCCCTCACGCTCTCGAATAATGGCTTTCCTTTTTTGAAATAACGGATGCAAGCAACGCCCAGCAGTGCTTCGCCGGCGTTTCCTACAAACCATCCCAGGGAGGAGAGCACGGGTATCCCCGTTCTTAGCTGAATGAATAGATGAGCAGGCAGCACCGCCAATAAAAGAACCCACCAGATTCGCGGAGGAGTCAACAAGAAAGCGGCAAGCAAGACTGCATTGGGGGGCCAGAAGATTGCGATGGGTGACTGCGCAGGAGTGAACAAAAAGCCGATTTGTGATCCCACATAGTAGCTGATCGCTACTGACAACGCGATCGCTGATGTACGCAAGAAGGGCGGGGCTGACCGGACGGTCTCTTGGAGGACCCAATCGGACCGATTTGAATTTGAAACGGTCCTGAGCTTGGGCAACGCGAAAATGAGACCATGACTCAAGGGCACGACCCCACAACGCTCAAGCAAATACTAGAGAATCAATCGGGGTTTTGCAAGTTCAGATATGCCTCTGCCGTAAATCCCCACTTAAAGCGGAATTCTGCAGCAACGGACTGTTTTTTCCCGGGTAAGCTCGGTACAAAACGAATGCCCCCGAAGCATCGCGAAGATCAATCTTAAGAATTTGACACAAAGGATTGGCCACGAGCGGCCAATTTTACCGCGACGATCAAGTCCTCAGCAACACGGGCTTTAAAAACATAACCCAGGGCTCCAGCATATCGCCCAGCCTCGACAATTTCCGGGTCATTCTCTACGGAGCAAATCACTACGGCTGGACTCGAGGGATCTTTGGTCAATTCTTTAGTTACCTCGATACCATTAAGCCCAGGCATTTCAAGATCCAACACGGCCACACTTGGCCGCCAAAGCCGAATATGCTCCAGAGCCGACCTGCCATCCGTAGCCGTAGCCACAACATCGAACTCTGTCGCTAAGACGGAGACAAGTCTGGCCAAAAACGCCGCGTTGTCGTCAGCCACAACAATGCGCAGTTTCATGCCGGTACATGACTCCGCAATCATCGAGTATCAACTGAAACTCCGAAATAAATACCTATAGAGGGGACCTGGTCGGACAGGGGAGCGATTATCACACAAATAGTTGAAAACGGGGAAGGCGTTGGCCACTGGACCTTTTCTGGACCGCCGCCGTAAATAGGTCAGCAAACCGAGCGGGATTGTCAATTCAGCTTTACACACCCTTAGAGCTTAGGTGCGTAAATCGAAACCAAGTGGACGATTAGTTTGAATGACAACGTGTTGTGAATTCCTGAGTCTCGGCGAGTCTCAGTCAGAGATCGCCGCACGGTCAACTGGCAAGGTCGCTTTGGCGGGGCTGCAGTATAGTCGCAGCTCTCTCACTCCTCGTCATCGTGCACCCGCCTAAAGTAGTGCCGGACCATCTGTTTCACCACGTTGTGGCCCAATTCGAATCCCTCCACCAAGGAATGACGATAGTGGAAGCCTGCATAAATGCGAGCGCCAAAGACTTCTTCCTCAAGGTCCTCGGTGTTGGTAAATGTGTGAGTGGTATTGGTGACGGTGCTGCTAACGACCAGGGTTACTTTGTCCGTGCCGAAGAAACGTTCCAACGTACGAGCGACCGAGCCAGTTACGCATCCGTGTGCGGCTGGGAATTCCGGATGATTCGGCGTGGTGCCGAGTGGTGTCCACGTAGGATCTGCAACGGTCAATGGGTTTCCTGCGAGTCCCGCATTTCGAATGGCCGTCACTGGCCGCCAAAAGCTGAAATGGTACTTGGCATTCATACAGCCGATGAATGAGTCGGCGAAGCCGGCCCACACCATAGCGAATAGTCGCGCTGTATCCGAGGTGTCCAAAGCACGAGCCATTGCGAGGGCCCGAAATGCCCGCGCATACTGTCTAGTGGTTTGCTCTGTCCAAAACAGGCCAATCTCGGTCTGCGCAGGAGTCCTCACTGTGCTGTTGATCGCACCCAGAGTCTTGGTCTCGTTGAAGTTTTGAGCCCACTCGTCGCTTCCGAGAGCCGGAGGAGGTTCATCGGGAAGGAATTGCGACGCATTGCGCATAGTGAAGGGTTGCATCTGGCCGACCCAGGGGGTTTGCGGCGGAAGAAACCCGGGCGGAGTAGGAATCCAAACTCCAGCGGTCGGCACCGAGGGGTAGGTGTACGGTACGTTTGCACTGCGGCCATCGCTGAGCCTCATGGAAACGATGCCGTTGGCCGCATCTTGTCCCACCAGAATGCCGTCGGTCTTGGGAGCGCCGTCCGGAATCACTACGAGCGCTGCGTTATATTGCGCCGTAAGGGAAGCAGCTTGGTCTGGGAAGTAATAGACCAGCGTCGTGTATGCGGCCGCGATCGCTGCGGCATCCGCTGAAGCCCCTTCCGGTGCAGTAATCTCCGGGCCATAAGATTGGAATCGGCGGTCAATAGCGTTCACTGCGTCGAAGACTGCCAGGTGCACGTAAGCAAGATAAATGCTAGTGCCACCTGATGTAGTAGAAGCCGGTGATATTACGGGGTTGCCGCTTAATGCGGTCGTAACGGCAATGGCATTCCAGTCGATCACTGGGTTCTGCGCTGATGCAACGCCCGACAGGGCGAATGCCAGCAAAGTGGTTGAAAACGATCGCGCGAGAAAAACCCTGCCGGCGCGGCCTTCCGCACGGAACCGGTTGACCAGTGCCCAAAGATAATCTTCCATCGCTGCACCTCGATTTTAAATATTCGCGACTGCTGCGAATGAGCGGGTATATTCGCAAAGGCGCGCGGCAAGTCAATCGCGCGGGCCTTCTATTTGTGTCACTTCTATGTATCGGCGCAACCTACTGACAGGGCTGAAGGAACCCGCGATTGCCATGGCTGCATTCGCGCTTGCCTCCATTCTTTTGGTGGTGTAAAGAGCTATAATCCGTTCCGTCCCGGGGGTTCTCGTGAACCGGCCACAGGTGCGCTTCCATGATTTCGAGTTGGATCCAGGTCGGTTCGAACTGCGTCGAGCCGGCCGCCGAATTCGGCTGGAGCGAAAGCCGATGGAGCTGCTCATGCTGCTCACGGAACGGCCGGGGCAACTTGTCGCGCGCGAAGAAATTATTGAGCGAATATGGGGTCAAGATCTCTTTTTCGATGCCGAGCGCGGCATTAATAACGCCATCCGGAAAACACGCGCGGCGCTGAACGACAATCCCGAACGCCCACGCTTTGTGGAAACTGTCGTCGGCAAGGGCTATCGTTTTATCGCGCCGATTCAATCGCCGGCAACGCCTGAGGCTGTGCCGCAGGCTGAGAAAGAATTTTCCGTAAAACAAGCGATGGCCACGCAACCGGCTCGAACTCAAATCTGGACGCAGCATTCACGATCCGCCGTCGCTTTAGCTGCATTGCTGGGCGTAAGCTCGCTCGCGGCGCTGATGGCATACCGTATCGATAGGAACCGTGCTGCCGCGGCTCCTGTGGTTCGTTCCATTGCTGTCCTGCCTTTCGCCAACCTATCGGGAGATCCCAATCAGGAATACTTCGCTGACGGAATGACCGAGGAGTTGGTCACCGAGCTCGGCAAAGTTAGCGCGTTGCGCGTCATATCGCATACATCCGTAAATCGCTTCAAGGGAACGAAAGCCTCACTCCAGGAGATCGCGCGCGAACTGCAGGTTGACGCGCTAGTCGAAGGTGTCGTCGCGCGTGACGGCAAGCGCATCCGCGTCACCGCCAATCTAGTGCAAGCGAACCCCGAAAAACATCTCTGGGCGGAAAGTTACGACCGCGACCTGCGCAATGTTTTGGATATGCAGAGTGAAATTGCGCGAACGGTGGCCGACCAAATCAAGATCACCGTTACTCCAGCGGAGAGGCTGCGGCTCAATGTTATGCAGCCGGTTGATCCCGAGGCGCACGAATTATTGTTGAAGGGGAACTTCTACTTCGAGAAGTGGACCAAAGCAGGTTTTGAAAAAGCCGTCGAGTATTTCAACCAGTCCGCCGAAAAAGAGCCGCACAACGCTCGAGCATACGCGGGACTCGCCTTGGCTTATTCTGGATTGGGCATTTCTGACCCCACTGCTTATCCCAAGGAGGAAGCTGCCGCGCTCAAGGCTTTGAAAATCGACGACACACTCGCCGATGCTCATAACGCACTAGCTTGGGCAAAATTCACATACGACTGGGATATTGATGCCGCGGAACGTGAATTTCGCCGGGCTATCGAACTAAATCCGAACGATGCCAGAGCACATTCGTACTATGGAATGTTCCTGGCCATTCTCGGGCGCATTGAAGATTCCCTGCGCGAAGTGCGGCGAACCCGTGAACTCGACCCGTTATTCCTTGCCGAAACCGCCCTGGCTTGGCGCACCTACTACAACGCCCACGATTATGACAAAGGCATCCAACTGTTGCAAAGCGTTGTGGAAATGGACCCAAGTCTTCGCGCTAATTACTGGCGTCTGATGCGCTTCTACGAACAGAAGAGCGAATTCGACAAAGCCATTCAAGTGCGGGAGGACCGTGCAAAGTTCGACAGGGAGCACGCCAAGGAATTGACGCTGCAAGCTCTTCTGCTGCGCAAGGCCTATGCCGCGACGGGAGCACGCGGGTACTGGAATCAGGAGCTGCAATTTCTCAAGACGCAAAAAACTAACAACGTCAAGGGTGGTGCATGCTGTGACGACGCCATGGGCCTTGTCTATACGCGGTTGGGAAGGAAGGAGGAAGCGATTCGCTCCTTGGAACAAGCATTCAGCAATCACATCCCGTATCTGATTTGGGAACTTCCTGCTAGTCCCGATCTCGATCCTCTGCGCTCCGATCCTCGGTTCGCTGACTTATTAGCGCGGCTGCTGCACCGCTCGGAGTAGCCCGACATCACAAACAGTCCTCCTCGACCGTTTTCCGCCAAATTAGGTAGTAAGGTCCGTACTGGTCTGTATTTGCGAGGCAACCCGGAAATCATCAGCTCGCCCGATGGGTTAGTACCGACAAACGCCCTTGTATTGACTGGTCTGGCCAACTCCCGTGTTGTCGGCCATACGGAAGTAATCCTTGGACCCGGTGTGCCTTGCGAGAAGTTGCCACCTCCAGATGAGTCATGTATTCGGAGACTGACCCACCAGCCCGCTGCCGGCCCTCGCGCGCCGGACCTCCTGCGCGTGATAAACTAGCCATTCGCGGATATTACTTTGTAATTTTCCGGCCCGCATGGAGACCCTTTGAATTCGTCAGTCTTGACATTTGAGGAAGCGATTCTGCGGTTTGGCCGCGACAAACGCAACGGCCGCCGCGTCGTCTTCACCAATGGCTGTTTTGACCTTCTCCATCCGGGCCATATCCGCAGCCTGGAATTCGCGCGCGAATTGGGAGACATACTCATCGTCGGCTTGAACAGCGATGCCAGCGTGCGCCAGTTAAAAGGCGAAGGCCGCCCGGTCATCCCCGAATCCGAACGCGCGGAAATTCTCGCCGCTTTGGAATCCGTGGATGCCGTCGTAATCTTCGACGATTTGACGCCCCGCGATGTGATTGCCCGTCTCCTCCCCGATGTCCTGGTGAAGGGTGGCGATTGGCCCGGCGACCAAATCGTAGGCCGCGAAGAAGTGGAAGCCGCCGGAGGCCGCGTCGTCTCTATTCCCATCGTCCCCGGCTATTCGACGTCGGCCATTCTCCAGAAAATACGCGAAGGGGCGCGCGCCTCTCGCGCGGAATCCTGATCAATCACGCATGATACTTCCTGCCGTCCGCGAGAGATTAGAGGCCGTCCTTCGCCACGCCGCGATGGAGGGCGCGCTCGCCGCTCTGCGCTCCGGCGCAACCCACGTCTCGCTCACCGGCCTCCACGATGTCGCCAAAGCTCTCGTCGCGGCTTACCTGACGCGTGAGTTGCGGCGTCCCGCATTTTTTGTCACCGATTCCAATCGCCGTGCCGAAGCACTCGCCGAAACTTTGCGCTTCTTCAGCGGCATCTTCCCAGGAGCCACCGGAGGCGTCGCCACTCTCCCCGCCTTCGACCGCCTCCCCTGGGAATCGCAAAGCCCTCACGCGGACATTCTTGAACGCCGCGCCGCCACTCTCTTTCGCGTGGCCGACGGCCAAATTTCCCTGGTGATCGCCCCCATTGCCGCCGCGCTTTGGCGCTACCAGGATCCCGCCGCCTATCTCTATCTCACTCGTACTCTGGCCAAAGACACCGACATCCCCCACGAAGAATTGGTCACCCATCTCGGTTCCGTCGGCTACACCCGAACCGAAATGGTCGAGCTACCCGGCCAATTCGCCGTGCGCGGCGGCATTATTGACGTCTTCTCTCCAGAAGCCGCGCGGCCCGTGCGCATCGAATTGTTCGGCGACACCGTCGACTCGGTGCGCGAATTCGACCCGCGCACGCAGCGCTCCATTGCGCCCGTTCAGCGCACCACGCTCTTGCCCTTGATGGAATGGGCCGTTCCACCGCCCGAAAAAGCGGATCTCAATGTTTCCGCCTGGGAGACCGTATCGTTCTTCGGACCCACCACCGAACCAGGAACGAGCACGCTCTTTGAGTTGTCAGAAAGTTCCTTGCAGCCGATCGTCTTCCTCGATGAACCGCAATCTCTGCGCGAAGCCGCCACAAAGCATCTCGCGGCCGCCACCGAAAACTACGAGCGCCACGGCCGCGCGAATTCGCCCGCCGCCTCCCACTTCTTCTGGTCCGAAGCGGGATTTGCCGCCGCGCTGGAAAAATCTTCTCAAGTTCACATCGAGCAACTCGCCTTGGGAATCGGCTCCGCCCCGCAGTTTGAGCTTTCCTCCCGCCCCAGCGCTCGTTTCCACGGCGATGTCGTCGCCTGCATGACTGAGGTCAAGTCCCAGCTCACTTCCGGTGGAACCGTTTTCCTCACCGCCGCCAGCACCGGAGAGATCGAGCGCTTCGCCGACATCTGCCGCGAGTACGAAGTCCCTTACGTCCTTGGCGAATCCGAAGATGCCGCCGCCGGTTTCACCGCCGAAGGCGCCCACGAATCCGCGGCAATGCTCCTCATCCGTGCGCCTTTCGCCGAAGGCGTCACCTTTCCCGAAGCCCACGTCACGCTCTTCGGCCACTCCGATCTTTTCGATGTGACACCCACCGTTGAACGCCCCAGCCGCAAAATCCGTACCTCCGGCTTCTTCGGCGATTTTGCCGAACTCAAGCCCGGCGACTATGTCGTCCACGTGGATCACGGTATCGGCCAGTTCGAGGGGCTTCGCCAGATCGAGTCCGGCGGGCACAGCGGCGAGTTCATGCTTCTGAAATACGTCGACGATGCCCGTCTCTATGTCCCCCTCGAGCGCATGGATCTTGTCCAAAGTTACCGCGTCCTCGAAGGCACGCATCCGCCGCTTGACAGACTCGGTGGCACCGTCTGGAACGCTCGCAAAACGCGCGCGCGCAAATCCGTCGAAGACATGGCTGACCAGCTTCTCGCTCTTTACGCCGAGCGCAAGACCACCGAAGGTTTTGCCTTCTCACCCGACGGCAATTTCCAGCGCGAATTCGAAGACGCCTTCGAATTCGAGGAAACGACCGATCAGATCACCGCCATCGGCGACATCAAGCGCGACATGGAACGCGCCGAGCCCATGGACCGCCTCCTCTGCGGCGACGTCGGCTACGGCAAAACAGAAGTCGCCATGCGCGCCGCCTTCAAAACCGTAATGGACAATAAACAGGTCGCCGTTCTCGCTCCCACCACCGTTCTCACGTTCCAGCACTTCGAAACCTTCAAAAAAAGATTCGCCGCTTTCCCCGCACGCATCGAAATGCTCAGCCGCTTTCGCAGCGCCGCCGAACAGAAAAAAGTCCTCGCCGACCTCGAAGCCGGCAAAGTGGACGTGGTCATCGGCACGCATCGCCTCCTTTCGAAAGACGTCAAATTCGCCGACCTCGGCCTTCTCGTCGTCGATGAAGAGCAACGCTTCGGTGTCGCCCACAAAGAGCGCCTCAAGGAAATGCGCAAAAACGTGGACGCCCTCGCACTCTCCGCGACACCGATCCCGCGCACGTTGCACATGTCGCTCGTCGGCCTCCGCGACATGTCCGTCATTGAAACTCCTCCGCGCGACCGCCTGGCCATTCAAACCGTCGTCGCCCCCTTTCAAGAAGAACTCGTGCAAACCGCCATCGAAACCGAACTTGCCCGCGACGGCCAGGTCTTCTTCATCCACAATCGCGTCGAATCCATCTATTCCCTCGGCGCTATGGTCCAGAAACTCGTCCCCAAAGCCCGCGTGGTAGTAGCCCACGGCCAAATGGCCGAAAAAGAACTCGAAAGCGTCATGCTGAAATTCATCCGCGAGGAAGCCAACGTCCTGGTGGCTACCACCATCGTCGAAAACGGACTGGACATCCCCCGCGCCAACACCATCTTGATCAACCGCGCCGACCGCCTCGGCCTCGCCGAACTCTACCAATTGCGCGGCCGCGTCGGCCGTTCCACCCAGCGCGCCTACGCCTACCTCCTCGTTCCCCCGGACACTTCGCTCTCCGAAATCGCTCGCAAACGCCTCGCCGCCATGAAGGAGTTCAGCGAACTCGGCGCCGGCTTTCGAATCGCCGCTCTCGACCTCGAGCTTCGCGGCGCCGGCAACATGCTCGGCCGCCAGCAGCACGGCCACATCGAAGCCATCGGATTTGACATGTATTGTCAAATGTTGGAACGCGCAGTTTCGAAGCTCAAGGGCGAAGAAGTCGCCCCGGATCTCCGCACCACCCTCAGCCTCGGCTTCGACGTTCGAATCCCGCAGGACTACATTCCCAGTGAAAACCTTCGCCTGCGCACCTACAAGCGCATCTCCACGATCGCCTCCGAAGCCGACAAGCTGGACGTTCGCAAAGAACTCGAGGACCGCTTCGGCAAGCCCCCTTCCTCCGTGGAAAACCTTTTGGAGTACGCCGCCCTCAAATCCATGTGTGAGCGCCTGCGGATCTCCGCCGTCGAGCGCCAAGGCATTCGAATCGCTGTCCGGTTCCACCCGGAAACGACCTTGGACCCGGCCAAACTGGTCTCCGTGGTACGCTCTCGTACGGGCATAAAGCTCGATCCCAGCGGCGTGCTCTGGATGGAAGTCAAACGGGGAGAATCCATTCCCACCGCTTTGAGAAACGTATTGCTCGGCCTTCAGGGGCAGAGCTAAACTTTAGAAGTGAGGAAATGAATGCGAAATCTGGTTCGAATCGCGGCGCTTTGCGCCGCTTTGCCCTTGGCGGGCATGTCAGTCTTGGCGCAAGAGCCGCAGCAAAGCGCTCCGCCAAAGCCGGCGCCCGCGCCGACTCTTGAAAAGCCGGGTATGGCCGCGCCCGACCCCAAGTCCGAAAAGCAGAGCAAGCCCCCCGCAAAGCCGGCGGCTCCGAAGGCGTCCAATCCAGATAGCGGCAAGACCGTCGAAGAGATCATCGCTCGCGTCAACAATGAGATCATCACCCGCTCCGAGTACGACAAGGCGCGCCGGACGGCGGAAGAAGACGCCAGGCACGAATGCGAGAACCGCTGCACCCCGGAGCAATTGCAGGCCGACATCGAGGATCGCGAGAAACACACCCTGCGCGACCTCGTCGACCAGTCCCTGTTAGTCCAGCGTGGAAAGGACATGGGCGTCAGCGTCGAGGCCGATGTGATAAAGAGACTTGATTCCATTCGAATTGACAACAAACTCGCCAGCATGGAGGAGCTTGAAAAGGCGGTTGCCAGTCAGGGAATGAACTTCGAGGATTTCAAGAACAACATTCGAAACACCTTATTGACCCAGAAGGTGATCGGCAACGAAGTTGGCTCCCACATCAACATCAGCGATGATGAAGTGAACAAATATTACGAGGCACACAAGGCCGAGTTCGTTCGTCCGGAGCAGGTGGCTTTGCGTGAGATCGTCGTCAGCACGGAAGGGAAGAAGCCCGAAGATCTTCCCGATCTGAAGAAAAAAGCCGAGACCGCCCTCAAGCGCGTTCAGGACGGCGAAGACTTCGGCGAAATCGCCAAGCGCCTTTCCGACGGCAGCACCAAAGCCCAGGGCGGTTTTCTGGGAGTTTACAAGCGTGGCGAGCTTGCCAAGGAGCTTGAAGACAAAGTTTTCAAAATGAAGCGCAAAGAATTGACTGAAGTGATGGAAACCAAGCAGGGCTACCTGATTCTGGAAGTCCTCGAGCATTATGACGAAGGTGAACAATCGCTCGCCAAAGTCAGAAATGAAATCATGGACAAGCTCTACGGCGCACGCATGGAGCCTGCCATGCGCGAATATCTCAAGACTCTGCGTGAGCAGAGCTACGTGGTCATTAAGCCCGGCTATCAGGACATCGCTGGCGGCGGAGGCTCCGAGATTCAGGAAGTGAGCGCCACGCCCGAAGTGACCAAGGCCGCCAAGAAGGGCCACAAAAAATTTCTGCTCTTCGGCAAGCGTTCCGGCTCGGTATCCGGTACATGAAAACGTCGTTCGTCACCGATCTCAACTCCGAACAAAGCATCACTACTTTTTTCCTCGTTCACGAAAAAGAAATTCGCAGCACCCGCGAGGGCAAGCAGTACTTGCGCCTCGAACTCGGCGACCGCAGCGGCACGATCGAAGCGCGCATGTGGGATCAATTTGATGTCGCTGCGAAAGACATCAGCCGCGACGATTTCGTCAAAGTAAACGCGCGCGTCGAAATCTACCGCAACAAGCCACAGCTTTCTCTCCAGCAGCTTCGCCTCGCCAAACCCGAGGAAGTCGACCTCGCTGATTTTCTCGCCCACACCAAGGAAGATGTCGGCAAGCTTTACATCCAGCTTTTGGATTACGCGGGCTCGATTGGAAATCCCTGGCTGAAAAAACTCGTGACCGGAATCATTTCCGATCCCATAATCGCTGCGAAATACAAGCGCGCGCCCGCCGCAAAAGTGATGCACCACGCCTATCTCGGCGGCCTCCTGGAACACGTCATCGGCTTGTGCGGGCTGGCGAAGCAAATCGCCACACACTATCCGGAGCTCGACGTGGATCTGCTGCTCACTGCCGCGATTCTCCATGACGTCGGCAAGCTCGAAGAACTGTGTTTCGAACGCGCCATCGGCTACACCGTCGAAGGCCAGCTCCTCGGCCACATCGTCATGGAACTGGAAACCGTTTCGAAAGCTATGGACGCCATCGAAGGTTTTCCCGCGAACCTGAAAACCGTCGTCCAGCACCTGCTCATCAGCCATCACGGCCAGTACGAATTCGGCTCCCCCAAGCTCCCCATGATCCGCGAGGCCATGGCCTTCCACTACATGGACGATCTCGATTCGAAGCTCGCCGCCGTCCGCGCCGCCCTCGCCGTCGACACCGGTGAACCCGAATGGTCCGCCTACAGCGGCGCCCTCGGCCGCAAATTCCTCCGCCTCGATCAATTCTTGAAGTCCGCTAGTCCTAAAGCGGAAGAAAACGTGCTCAATCCCAAGCTGTTTCCGTGATGAGGATGAAATCCGGGAGAAACCCACCCCTGCGGTGAGCATGCCTGAAAGCCGTAGGATGCGCCAGCGCCTTTGCATCGAATTTGACATCTTCCCGCCAGGGGTATCCAATGTGCCGAAGCGTCGGCCCTAGGACCTCCGGCCAACTTTTTCGAAAATCTCAACAAGTTAGGAGACGGGCTATGAAGAAAACTTGGATTGGGTGTCTCATCAGTTTGCTTTCACTGGGGAGCGCCGCAGTATCGCCGGCCCAGCAGACCGGCGGGATTGAGAAAGCTGTCGCGGCGCTAGAAGTACAGTGGCTTCAGTCACAAAGGACGAGTAATCCTGACTCGCTGGCCCCGCTGTTGGCCGAGAAGTTCGTGAATACCGGGAGCGAAGGGAAAGTCACCGCGAAGGCCGAGACGCTGGCACTGATCAAAACGACTAAATATGACAGCATCGAGTACTACGATTTGAAGGTTACGGTCTTTGGCGATACGGCCATCGCCACGGGGGGCGCAAAAGGGAAGGGCACCGATGGGTCTGGAAAGCCTCTCGTAGTTAATGAGCGCTGGACCGATACGTGGGTGAAGATGCCCAACAGTCAATGGCAATGCGTCGCCAGTCATGCGTCACCAGTAAAAATGTAATAGGGAGCGGCATGTCGCGAAAAGTCATCCTGGGATTCGGAATCAGCATCGACGGGTATATTGCGCGGCGGAACGGTGCCATGGATTTTCTGGTCATCGACAAAGAAGGTGAATCGGTGATGGCGGACTTCTTTGCCAAGATCGATACCACCATCATGGGCCGCAAGACCGCGGTGGGCATGGTGAAAATGCGCAAGAGCGGCGAGTTTCCCGAGACGCCGGGCATGGCCTACTACGTAGTTTCCCGACGATGGAAGCCGGGCAAACGCGAGGGATTCGAAGTGGTGAGCGGATCGCTGACAGCCCTTGTGAAGAAGCTGAAACGCCAACCGGGGAAAGATATCTACCTAGGCGGAGGGGGCGAATTGTGCCGCAGTTTCCTGCAAGAGGATTTGGTGGACGAACTCTTCATCGGCGTTGGTCCCGTACTGTTAGGCGATGGAATCCCAGGCTTCCCGGGCAAGTTCCCGCAGCGCGACTTCCGGCTGACAGAATGCAAGTCATATTCGAATGGGTCGGTCGGGCTGCGCTACGAACGGATGCGGACTACCTGGACTGGTGGATGAGAACACTGCCGAAACCGTGGATGGCAGCGATGATGGCGTTTGGGCTGACCGCGTCGTGAATAAAGCCACGCCCTGAGGGCTTCAAAACACCCACACACAAGGACGGCGTGTCGGGCACCCGACAATCAGCCTTGTTCGTTACTATTTCCCAGGGGGGCCGCTAGGCGGAGCAGCCTGCTGGACTTCCGTCTCGGCCTGTTCAGCCTCCTGCTGTTGCTGATTCAGCTGCGCGGCAATCGCGGCGGCATCGTCCGGTGCGGCTGTGCCGTCGGCATTCACGTGAGGGCTGGCCGCCGCCGGGGCGGACGGAAGACCGTTCTTGCCCTGATTGTCCGCGAGGGTTTTCAGGCCAGCGTCCATCTGCTCGCGGAAGTGGTTGTGCATCTCCTGCAGGTCGGCAACCTGAATCCGCGGTGTCGTCCCAGCGGCGCAGTCGGACTTCTGGCTCTTGAGGACATAGACTGCGACGGTGTTGTCTTGGTCCGGGACCGTCTCGGTCCGATTAAGCACGTCGCCCGGCCGCAGCATACACGG